>CEWO01191561.1_pt1 | contig 30721 bp, 30 predicted proteins | sample 361561 | NCBI WGS metagenome assembly CEWO01 (sample SAMEA2623627, study PRJEB7988) | marine metagenome | isolation source: saline water (ENVO:00002010), including
TGTCGCATGTGGAGGTAGCACTGAACAAGTAGATCAAGAATCGACCCAACAAGAACTAGCATCTATATCAATAGAAAATCAAAAAAATGAAATCCTACTTGATGAAATAGTGAACCCAGATTCAGAAAAAGCTAAACCAATTAAAAAAGAGTCCGTATTTCTATCAGACTACAAAACATACAAAAATATTGACGAAAAAATAAAATTAGAAAAGATCAATGCTGCACAAACCCTTGATCAACCCTGGGGCATGGATTTTATTGATTCCAATACGCTAATTATTACAGAAAAAAAAGGAAATTTAATATTATTTGATCTAAACAAAAAAATATCAAAAGATATTAAGCATGATATCCCTGTAGTTCAATCTGGCCAAGGAGGTTTACTCGATGTAGTTTTTTTTGATCAATTTCTTTATCTAAGCTTTACCAAACTAGATGAAAACTTAAAACTAACAACGGCAATTGGTCGAGGAAAATTTATCAAGCCTTTTAATACATTAGATGATTTTCAGATCATTTTTGAAGCAAAACCATATTATTCTGATCGCATACATTTTGGATCAAGAATTGTTATAAAAGACAATTATTTGTATGCAACAATTGGAGAAAGAGGACAAGGAATTGCTGCACAAAAAGTCAATTCACATGCTGGAAGTATCATAAGAATTAATTTAGATGGTAGCATACCAGATAATCCCTACGCAGATATCAAGGGTGCTTTACCAGAATTATACATGATTGGCCTACGTAACCCTCAAGGTATGACAATTGCCAATGAGCAAATCTTAATAACTAACCATGGAGCAAAGGGGGGAGATTTTTTAGGCTTACTTAGTTCAGGAGGCAACTATGGATGGAATGAAATTGGATGGGGTGGTACTAATTATAGCGGTACGAAAATAGGTAAAGGAGAACCTTTTCGTGATGATTTTAATTTACCGATTATTTCTTGGGTGCCTTCAATTGCACCAAGTAACTTAAAAGTATACCAAGGCAACGAATTTCCAGAATGGGCTGGAGATATTTTAGTATGTTCACTAAAATTTGAGATGTTAATTCTAGTTACTATTGAAGATGAAAAACCAATAGAATTTAAAAGCCTCGCAAAGAATAAAATTGGAAGGATACGTGATATTGAAATAGATAAAAAAGGTAAAATTTATTTAATTACTGATGAAAAAAATAGCTATTTATGGAAAATAACTAAGGATTAGTTAGTTAACTTAGTTGGTTCCAACATTTCAAATTGCTCTGATTCAGATAGATTTAAAAATTCTTCAAATTTTATATAAAATTCATCGATGGTCAATCCAAAAGCATTTTTAAATGCTTTTTCTTTGCCAAGATAAAAAATACTCGGAATATACTCTTTAAAAAAATAATCCATAGACGTTTGATTGATTAGTAAAACTGTTGCAAGGCTACCGGTTTCAGACTGGAGCCTCCAGTAACATTTTTGACAATCTTCTTGAAGTTTTTCAGAAGTTTTATCATTTTCTAAATCTTTAATTGTTAAGCCTGGGTGATTTTCACGTAATTCTCTTGCTATTTTAACACTATCATTTAAATAATCTTCATGAACCCCAGCAAGAAACGTAGCTAATAATTGTGCACTGCCTTCTTCAAGCCAATTTGGTATTCCATCATTTTCGTCAGAGATATGAGCATGTTGATATGTATGAGTATATTCGTGTGCAGCTACTACGAAACCACCGTTATCATTTGGGTCCCCAAATGGAGGATTCCCTATTACAAATGACTGCGTTGGGGAAGAGCGTCTTCTACCATCGGACTCAGCAAATGCGCTTTGTGATTTATTTTCAGCAAATTCTCTGATTTCATTTCCTTGATCTTCATTGAAACAATCATTAATTTGCTTTTTACCTTCGTATGTCCACTCACAAAAATCTTTTGCAAGTATATTTGCTGCATCAACATCACTGCCTATAATGAAAACCTTTAGAGGTCCATAATTTCCTAAATATTGCTGAGCTTTATTTACTCCATCTTTGACATCTTGTAGTGATTTTTCATCTAAATCAGAAGTCATCACATAAGTGGTATTTATATTTGTTGGTTGATTCCAACCTGCTTCAATTAATCGATCTCGATCGCTACATGCAATAGTAATCAATAATACAAGCAACCCTACGATAAAAGATGATTTCATAGATTTGATGTTATCTAAAGTATGTTAAAAAAACAAATTCATTATAGGAATTATTGGAGACATCATCTATTAAGTTTATAAGGATTTGGACTGGGCGGACATCCGGGTGGACATTGCGGAGATATATTTTTTGTGCTTCCAGGAGTAGTAAATTCAGCTTCTTTATTTGCAAAAGCCAGGCTCCATCCCCAATTATTTGGATCTGTAATTAATATAGAAAATTTTGATGCATTGCCTAGAAAATTGTTTTTATGAGTCAGATTAAAATTTTGTCCTGATCGTAATTCAAGCACTTTACTTTCTCTGTATTGACCATTTTCTTCTAATTTGAAAACAACCTTCATTGGGCCACCTATACCAGCAAATAGCAATTGCCAATCTTCTTCAATTTTAATATTTTCTATAATTGCGTCCCCCCATCCATACTGGCTATATAACAAATTTGCAGATTTAAATCCTAAGTCTTGTGGATATGCCATTGCTTTAGGATCTAATTTTGCATCTTTAATCCCATCAAATAATAGTACATCTAGAGGATTATCACCAAACGGATTTTCTTCGCCGCTAACCATCCAACCCATCCCATTTGGAAGACCTCTCCCTCTGTTCCAATCAAATCCAAAACTTTTACTCTCCCATCCTTCTTTAGGGTGTCTATAAATTTCACCAAATTTTGCAACTACTTCTTCAGAAAAAATAGCAGGTGCATACACCGTTCTTGGTTGTTTAATCAAAGAGAAAGCAATATGGGAAGATGCTCCTTTACTTCCAGTCATTTCGCTAAAAGACGGGACATACATATATGCTAATATGTCTCCTTTCTTTACATATTGACCATCTGTAACTAGGATGAATTGTTTATAGAAATCTTTTGGTTTACCCGTAATATCAGGTATCATATAAGGCTCCATTTGATACAAGAATTCAATATAACTATTGCCGTCTTTAGCTATTCTTAAAGTAAAATTGTACGCTACATGCCACCAAGGAGGATCTGCATTTGAGTGGTCAACCACATTATAGAATGATGATTGAGGTAGAGCCACATAACCATCAGCTACAGCATAGATAGGAGGGTAATCAGAAGGTTTTTTCGCATCAATCCACCTTTGATCTGTGTTTGAAAAGTATACTTGAGCATCATTATGAGGCCTAGGACTTCTTGCTCCAACATAAGGATGTCCTGCAATAATATCTTCAAAGTCAATAAAAAATCTATCACTTTTATTTTTTGCAAAATAATTTATATTTGGAAGGGATTGTTCTTTTTGTAATACTTCTTTACTTTCTTTAGGTTGCTGAGTACTTTCAGCTTGCGAAGAATTCAATTGATTAGTTAGAGCAGTAGTTTGATCAGATGTTCCATTTGAACAAGCTGCAAGTGAGACAGACAAGACTACAAGTATGATAGAAATTTTTGATCTGATATAGAAATTTTGTTTCATAAACTCATAATATTATTCGTAAGCGATATATGCAGACAAAAAACAATTAATTCCTATGTTAATTATGAATATTTATTTAAACGCTTTGTAATAATTAACAAACCAAAAATTATGCCAATTATAAATGCCCCACCATGAACATGTTCCATGAAACCATAAGTATCTGGCCCAAACCCCCAAAGAACATCCACTAAATTCTCCTTAAAAAGTCCGTGACTTATTAATGTTCCTACTATACAAATCGAAATAGGAGGAGCATACAATAACGTAGATCTAATACTTGAGCTAAGTAAATCTTTCATATTGGCAATCGAATATACTAGAAGAGCGCCAATCAACCCCCAAATAGAACCACTTGCTCCAAATACGGAGTTACCGGGCCCTACATCACAATAATTAACATCAATCAGTAAATCCACCCCACAAAATACGGCATGGTCATAAGTTTGCGCTAATAATCCAGATATAATATAAACAAGAATATAAATTCTCTTACCAAAATACCTCTCGGACAAAGTCCCAAAAGCCAAAATTCCTAATGAATTACCTAATATATGGATAAATTCTATATGGACAAATATACCTGTAACGTGTTTCCAATATTTACCATGAAATGCTTGTGAATCAAATCCAACATACGCTTTAACAAAATCATTGATTTCTATACCATTCCAAGCAAGAATATTAAGGACTATATATACAGATATATTTATTGATAGTAATACGCTTGTAATTGGATAATTATTCCTCATAACTTAATTATAACCATTAAATCAAAAAATTAATTCGCATTAATTCGCCTAGTTCTGCATAAAACACAAAACACCTTAGAAAACACGATATTACATAGTTTGGTGGGTTATTTGGTGCTTATTACATAATATTTATTGGTATATACAATTAATTTATTTATTTAGACCATTAAATTATTTATCTAAGAAACAATGCTAACAGATTAGAAATATATCGGTTGACAGTATTGATGTTTTTCAGGAACATAGATCTGGGCCCGTAGCTCAGCGGTAGAGCAGATGCCTTTTAAGCATTCGGTCGGGAGTTCGATTCTCCCCGGGCTCACCACAATCGCGTTTCTATTTAATACTTTCAACTATTGAATCAATTTTTTCCGCTAAATCAAAATCCTTAGATGTAATTCCCTTTGGATCATGTGTAGAAAGTAAAATAGTTAATTGGTTATATGTATTTTCGATTGTCGGATGATGATCTATTTTTTCTGCCTCCATTGCTATCATATTGAAAACTCCAACGGCTTGAATGAAGTTACTAAGAGTAATTTTTTTAACAAGTTGTTCATTTTCAAATGACCAACTATTTAATTCCTGAATTCTATTTGTGATTTCATCATTATTTAAAACTTGCATAATTATTTCTCCAGAACCTAATCAAACCATATGAGCAGCGTATTGACAACACCAATGATGCTGATAGCAAATAATAAAAACATTGTTAGAAATCTGAAAATAGCAGGTGATATTCCCCCACGAAATTTAGAACCAATGAAGACACCTAAAAGAATAAATAATGCAGATAAGGGAACTAGCTTCATAAGACTCATATCAATTAAACCTGAGGGAATTAAGAAAAAAATGCCTATTGGGCTAATGAGTGCAAAAAAAGCATACATTCGACTTCGAATAACATCAGGATCATTCTCGATCCAATTCTGATAGATAACGACAGGTGGACCACCCATAGATACAGTGCCACGCATAATGCCTGAAAGCAATCCTACAAAAAATTTAATTACATTACTGTCGCTACGTTTACCTATATTTGATTTACGCAGCGTTACAAATGCACTAATAAAAATAGCGATGGAAATCAGAAATCTTAGCAAATCTTCATTGAAATAGAATAGGAAATATATACCTATTGGTGTTCCAAGCACAGCTATCAGCGCTAATAAACTAACATTTCGTAGTTCACTATATGCCCCTCTTTGAAAAAAAAGCAGGTAGGAAGTTATCGTACTTGTGACAATAGAAAATGCAATAGCAACTTTAGGACCGAGTACCAATGCAACTAAAGGAGTAACAAAAACTGCATAACCAAAACCAATTAAGGCTTGTACAAATGCTCCGCAAAAACATATGATACTTATGACTAGTAATTCCATTCATGCATCTTATCAAAGATTGCACAAGCGTATTGAGTAAAAAAATGCAATTTGACCAAATATCTAAAGAACAGAAAAAAATTATTAGAGGATGGTGTATGTATGATTGGGCAAACTCAGGGTTTGCAACCACAATCGTAGCAATTGTACCAATATATTTTATTGCACTATTCCAAGATAAATTTGGCGATGAAGTCACATTTTTAAACATGAATCTTTCTGGAAGTTCAATGTGGAGCCTCGCCATTGCATTATCAGCTGCAATCATTATGTTAACAGGGCCAATTTTAGGTGCTTTTGCAGATAAAACATCATCCAAGAAAAAAATGCTTATTATTTATACTGGGATTGGTTCTGTAGCAACATTTCTTATGTTTTTTTCAGCATATTTTGCAAATCCTTGGGCATGGTTTATGATTTGCTTTGTAACAGCAAATGTAGGTTTTATTGGGGGAACAGCATTTTATAATGCACTTCTTCCTCATATAGTTGCTCCACAATTTTTAGATAAAGTAAGCGCAAAAGGATTTGCCTATGGCTATATAGGAGGGGGACTGCTCTTAATGATCCACCTTGCAATCGTTTTCATTTACTCAGAATCTGACTCATTGGATTTAATAACGCGACTATGTATTGCATCAGTAGGAATATGGTGGATAGGCTGGGCAATCTGGACATTTAAAACTGTGCCTGAAGAAAAAAAGCCAATCTCTGATGAAGGCGAAAGCCAAGGCGTTATGACAGAGTCGATGAAAAAAGTATTTATCACAATTAAAAATATTTCAAAATATAAAATACTTGCAGTTTATTTAATCGCTTATTTATTTTTTACTGATGGAATAGCGACGGTTTTGTCAGTTGCAGGAGCATTTGGTGCTGATGTCCTTGGCGTATCATTGCTGTCAAATATGGCAACGATACTTATTGTTCAATTTATTGCAGCTCCAGGCGCATTGCTTTTTTCTAAAATAGCAGATAAATACACAGCAAAAAAAGCTTTAGTAGTTTCATTATGGGGGTGGATCTTTTTAACAATTTTTGCATTGGGTTTTGCGCCCATAGCACCTCAAGGATTTGATGAATTTGATCTGCAGATAATTGAAGAAAATCAAGGATCTTTTGTAATCAAAAATACACCGAATATAACTGAAGTTGAAGAGGATAAATTAGAATTACTTACTGGTGTCGAGATTAAAAAAGACACCACGCTCAATAATGAGCACATTTCCTTTATTTTACAAGATGTCAAAAATGATCAATACAAATTAAGTGTTGCTGTTCAAGGTAGCATTAATGAAAAAATTATTGGCTCACTGCACCCATCAAATATCGACCGATATAAATTGAATGGCTGGACAAACTTTATAAGAAATAACCTATGGATTCCTTTTGGTATTGGCATTGATATTCAATGGCTCATTTTAGGCAGTTTATTGGGAATTTTCATGGGAGGTAGCCAAGCGTTAGCAAGAAGCATTTTTGCATACATGGTGCCCGTGAAAGAAAGTGCAGAATTCTTTGGATTTTTTGCATTAATTGGCAGAACTGCAACAATCATTGGTCCATTAAGTTATGCTATATTTTCTTCAAAATGGGATAGTAAAATAGCAATCCTTTCTCTCTTAATTTTGATGTTTATTGGCCTGATGTTACTTCGGTTAGTAAATGTTGAGAAAGGTAGAGAAGCAGCTGAGTCAGCAAATTAATTACGGCAACCAATTCACAGTTGCGCCATGTATGCCCATATTAAGAAGTTGTGCGTACTCGGATTTTGTTTCAATACCCCAAACACCTACGCCAATATTTAATTTTTTTGCATATTCAACAAGTTTTTTATTAACAAAACCTGCAAATGGATAAATGCCGTTGAGATTATATGATTGCGCTAATTCAATGTCAATTTTATTAAATTCATACCTGAGCCAACCATGACGAACTTGAGGCAAAATTAACTTTGATCTGAGAACTTGTTCTAAAGAAAAAGCAATAATTGTAATACCTGGAGCAGAATCTTGCGGTGCTTCAGCATATTTCAATGCATCACACTCACGTAATTTTTCTGCTATTTTTAATGGTAGGTGTGGTTCAAAAGACTTAAGTTCAATGTATAAATGTGCTCTATCTGCATATCTATCAAGTAATTCAGAAAAACTAGGAATTTTTAATAACGATGCATCTATATCATCTAGATCGTCAAACCCATTTTGTGCAGATAGTTTGTTTATTTCTATAAAAGGCATCTGTTTAACATGACCCTTTTGACCAGTTGTTCTATCAATTGTTTCATCATGAATCACTACTGGAATATCATCACTGGTTAATTGCACGTCAAACTCTAAGTGATTCATTCCAACTTCTAGTGCAGAATCGAAAGCATAAAGTGTATTTTCTGGTGCTTTATCTGATAAACCTCTGTGAGCAATATTAATCAATAAATTTCCACATCAATATTAATGCGCTCCAAAAAGCAAAACGCCAATAATTAACAAAGTATTCAAGAGAAGCAATGTCAATGCACCTCCATATACAACAAATTTGTTTAATGTATCTTTGTCAAAAAACTGCAGTATGGGATTCCCCCCTACTGTACTACTTTCATAAGTTTGATGTTTGCCTGAAGCAGGATTCCCTATAAAAGAACGAAACCCTAATAATCCCATAAAAAATATAAGTGCAAATGAAAGAAACCAAAAAAATAATTGAGTCACATGCAACTCCTACTATAATCAATTTTATGCGTAAACGTTTAAATGTCTATATACACAAGACTATCTTTTTTATTTAATTCATTTAATGATTTTGAATTAATTGTAAAATATTTCCATCAGGATCATAAAAACTTGCAACAAAACCCCAACTTTCATCTTCAGGTTCTCGAATAAACTCTACGCCTTTTGCTAACAAATCATCGTATATCGAAAAAATATCATCAGATTCTAGATTAATCATAATACGAAAAGGATCTTTTGCAGTATCAATCACTTTCTCATGTACAGAAATAGATAATTTTAAATTATGCCATTCAAAATTGACAAAATTTTTCCTTAATGACTTTGGTTTTAAATCTAAAACTTCCTTATAAAAATTAATCATCTCATCAAAGTTCTGTGTCCAGATAATTACTCCAGCAAGTTTCATATTTGATTTCATTATAACTAAAAAGACTTATAAACAACTGGCCTAGCATGTTCTGCAAAACCTTCAGCACGCAGATATTGTGGCGTAGTCTTAAATAAAACGCGAGTATAAGAATCGTCATGAGGATGAGCATCACCTTGTCCAGTAGCTTTTTCACGACGAACAAAAAAATCTGCGATTTCATTTTGGTCATAAGATATTTCACAAGTGCCTGCAATCCACACATTTTTTGTATATCCAAGCGACATATATGCAGGGCCACCATTATCAATAAACATGTATCCAACATTAGGATTATTTTTTACGTGATTAACTTTTAATTGATGATGTTGGCTAATTGTAAAAATTTGCCAATCTTCAACAAATGTTGAAACAGGCCTCATGATCGACTGGCCATTTTTTCTCATCGTCATCATGAATGACAAAGTTGTAGAATGATATTTAGAAATAAATTCATAGATTTCTTCCCGATAAGATTCAGAATCCTTAGGATCAATTTGTTTTTCTTTATCCCACACTTCGCCCATTATGCACCTCCTATAAATAAAGAATTATTCAGCAAAATCATTCAATTGTGCAATGATGCTTTCATCAGATAATGTGATGGGCTGATTGAAATCTCTAATTATGATTGCTCTCATAGGTTCATCTTTATAAAAACCTTCAGCACGCAGATATTGTGGCCTAGTTTTAATTAATATTCTTTTATAAGTGTCATCTGTAGGATGCGCATCACCACGGCCAGTTGCAGCAGAACGTTGTGTAAAAAAATCCTGTACTTTTTCTGCATCATGAATTAGCTCTGCTTGACCTTGCATCCAAACATTTCTTGGAAAATCCATTCGACCATATCTTTGATGATCTACCTCAACCCATAAATAGCCAGTGATTGCATCATTTGCAATATGTTTAGTCTTTAAATGTAAATCCTGGGTAATGGTTCCAACTGACCAGTCTTTATCTATAAAAGAACCAACCGGACGCATAATCTCTCTTGAATCTTTTCTACGAGTCATTAGCCATGCTCTAGATTTTTGCCAATTTCTAATAAATAAGAAAATCTCATTCTTTAAATCATTAGATATAGATTCTGCAACCTCTTTTTCAGAATCATACGTTTTACCCATAAAATTTCTCCACTCTATTATTTCGACACATTAAATACTTCAGGTGTCATCTTATCACTAATCCATTCTACCTCAGGCTCTAAGAAAAACCCAGTCTTTTCAAAAACCGTCGATTGTATTAAGGTCATAAGTGACACAACATCTTGCGCATTTGCATCATGCACATTCTCAATAAAATTAGCATGTTTGTGGCTTATCATTGCACCACCAACTTGCTGGCCTTTTAAATTACAACTCTCAATTAGTTTACCAGCTGAACTTTTATCAGTATTTTTAAAAATTGAACCAGCATTTTTAGATGCTAAAGGTTGCGTTGTCTTTCGATATTCAATAATACCTCGCATCTTTTCATCAATGAACTTTTTTTCATTAGGCTCTAAGGATAAAACGGCACTAATAATTAATTCGCAGTTATCCTTTAGGCTTGAGTGTCTATAACTAAATTGAATCTCACTGCTTTCTAAATCAACTAATTGATTATTTCGAAATATCGTTACTTGTTTAACAATATCACTAATCTGACTACCATCATTGATTCCCGCATTACTGTATAATGCGCCACCGAGTGAACCTGGTATTCCTATAGCAAATTCTAAGCCGGTTAATTTATTTTGTTGAGCAAATTTTGATAATTTTGGAAGCATTGCTCCTGATTCAGCAACAATATCATTTCCATTTATTCGAATAGCATTCATGCTCTCACGGAAAATAATAATCAAGCCATCCCAGCCAGCATCATCAATTAAAATATTTGATCCAGCACCAATGATTTTCATTTTTATATTATTTTCATTTGCCCATTGCGTGATCTTAGACAAATCATCTACTGAGCCTATCTTTGCAAGCCATTTAGCATTTCCTCCGATATTCATATACGAATATTTATTCAAAGACTCCTCTTGAAGAATAGTCGAATGTGCTGACAAATTAGGATGATTAAAATAACTCATAGTGATATGATAATTCATCTAAACATTCTTTGTTAACAAATAAGGTTGTAATATTTTTAAATCAATTTTATTGGAGTCATTGTCATGGCTGAAGAAAATACAATAAATAATATTTATGCCAATTTTCTTGGAGAGCCGGGTAATAGGAAATTTTATATTTTATTTGAAAAGAATAACGAGATTACAGTGCTATGGGTTGAAAAAGATCAACTAATATCTCTGGGCAGGGCATGCTCTAAGCTCCTAGCTGATAACGTTAAAGAAATAGAAAAGATACCAGAAAAAAATCTTTATAGTGAAATTACATTTCCTGAAACTGCAGGTATGGAATTAACTATCCTCCGAATAGGTGTTGATTTTTCTGTTCCAAATAACAGGATAGTTATGATTTTTGATGATCAAGAATCTATAGAAAATGGTGCTAGTCCAAAAGTTAGAATTGAAATTGAAAAGAAGCTAGCGAGCCATTTTGTTAATCTAACTAGAGAGTTGCAAACATCCGGGCGACCCACATGCCCATTGTGTCATAAAGTTTTGGATGAGAACGGAAAATGTAACTTTTGTCCCAAATCAAATGGGCACTCGAAAGATGTTGATATTCCCAAATTACTGTAAAAAAATTAAGGTGAAAAAATGAAATTTGATAAAAGACACAAAAGTAAACGTCTAGTTGATGGAGCTGACCGAGCACCAGCTCGGTCATATTTTAAGTCTGTTGGGTATAATTCTGAAGATTTAAAAAAACCATTGGTGATGGTTGCTCATAGTTGGATAGGTACAATGCCATGTAATTTTAGCCATAGAGAAATTGCACAAGATGTCATGGCTGGTGTTGCAAATAGTGGTGGTACACCAATGGAAGTTAATACAATATCAATTAGCGATGGTATTTCAATGGGAACTGAAGGGATGAAAGCATCATTAATTAGCAGAGAGCTCATTGCAGATTCAATTGAACTTGCTGCCGTTGGTTATTCATTTGATGCTGCAGTCATTATTGTAGGTTGCGACAAAACAATACCTGCTGGTGCTATGGTTGCTGCAAGATTAAATATTCCTACAGTAGTCATATACAGCGGCTCAATTGCTCCTGGTAAATATAAAGGTGAGGATGTAACTATTCAAGATGTATTTGAAGCAGTCGGTCAACATTCTGCAGGTAATCTGAGTGAAGAGGAATTAATTGCACTTGAAGATGTAGCATGTCCTGGAGCAGGATCTTGTGGAGCTCAGTACACTGCCAATACAATGGCGACTGTACTTGAATTCCTTGGCCTTTCTCCAATGGGATCTTCAACTGTAGGAGCAACAGACAAACGTAAAAAAGATGTAGCATATGAAAGTGGAAAATTGATTATGGATGTTTTAGCAAATGGTATTTTGCCTAGAGATCTAATCACAAAAGAATCAATAAAAAATGGTATCGCATGTGCGGCAGCAACAGGAGGATCAACAAATGTTGTTTTACACCTATTAGCTATAGCTCATGAAGCAGGAGTTAAATTAGATATAAACGATTTTGATAAAATTAGTTCAGAAACCCCACTGATTGGTGATTTACGACCAGGCGGTCAATATGTAGCCTTAGATTGGGACAAAGCAGGTGGCACTAAACTACTTGCACGCAAATTACTAGCTGGAGATAAAATTAATGGTGATGTGTTAACTGTTACTGGCAAAACTTTAAAAGAAGAATCGCAAGATGCTAAAGAAACTGAAGGGCAAAAAGTGATTCTTGATATAGACAATGCGATCAAGCCAACAGGCGGATTAGTGATTCTAAAGGGTAACTTAGCTCCTGAAGGTTGTGTAATAAAAGTCGCAGGACATGAACGCTTGATACATAAAGGTCCGGCAAGAATTTTTGAAAAAGAAGAAGATGCAATGGAAGCTGTCCTGCAAAATAAAATTAATCAAGGTGATGTTTTAGTTATAAGAAATGAAGGCCCTAAAGGAGGACCTGGGATGAGAGAAATGCTCGGCGTAACAGCAGCATTAGTTGGTGCAGGTCTTGATGATTCAGTGGCGTTATTGACAGACGGTCGATTTAGTGGTGCAACAAGGGGATTAATGGCAGGACATGTTGCACCAGAAGCTGCAGTTGGTGGACCAATTGCCCTAGTACAGGAAAACGATGAAATTATTCTAGATATTCCAAATAGAGAGTTAAATATTGGCATTGATGCAAAAGAAATATCTGAAAGAAAAAAGAATTGGCAAGCTCAGGAAGCAAATTACGAGCGAGGAGTATTTGCAAAATACGCTAAAAATGTTTCAAGCGCTGCTCAAGGAGCAGTAACAAGTTAGTCTAAAAATTCTCGCCATGATGCAAGAGAAAATCCGCCGTCAACATTTATTGTTTGACCAATCAGCATATTTGATTGATCTGAACAAAGCCACACTACAAGATTAGCAATATCATCACCATGTACATTCCTGCCCATTGGAATTACTGATTGTAATTTTTTCAAAAATTTTTCATATGTTTTGCTGCCTTCCGTTTGCTCAACTAAGCCAGCCATTATGCAATTAATATGAATATTTTTTTCTGCTAGTTCAACTGCGCTATATTGCATCAATGATTCAAAAGCATTTTTTGTTATTCCTACTGCAGAATATCCATCAAGATACTGCTTGGACCCTGGAGTCATTAACCCAATGATTTTACCAAAATTATTGTTAGACATAATTGGAGCTACTTCTTGAATAATTTGCCATGGTCCAACTAAATTAGTATTTAAAGTGGATTGAATATGCCCTTTTTTTTGCTCAATTGCCTTACGGGGTCTTTCTAGGCCTTTTGCAGCATTCAGTACCAAGATATCTAATTGTTTTAAAGACGAAATTTTATTCTTAATAATTTTAATGCCATCATCACTCCCAAGATCAGCCTTTAACACCTCAATCTTGACTCCAAGGCCTTCACAAGCTTTAACGACTTCATTAGCCGCTTCATCATCACGATGATAATTGATGATTAAATCAACTTTTTCAACAGCAAGCCTTAATGCAATTTGTTTGCCAATGCCTTTAGTCCCGCCTATAACGAGAGCTTGCTTATGTTTTAATGAATCATACATTTTTTATTCCAACACATTAATTAAAAACAAGTACTTAATATTTGAATTGCATTTTCTAAATCTGATAAATTTAATTTAGAATAAACTAATCTTAAATGTTCTTTGTCATCACTATTAACATAATAAATGTTTCCGCTATTAATGCCAACTCCTTTTTGTAATGCACGTTTTCTTAAAACTTCATTTTCAATCCCATTATTAATTTTCAACCAATGGTAAAAACCACCATTGGGAATCGAAAAATCTATTTTGCTTCCACAATATTTTTCTAATGCACTAGCAGAAACATCTCTTTTTTCCTCATAAAGATTCCTAATATGCGCAAGATGTGATAAATAATTTTTTGAACTAACAAAATTATGCACTACATGCTGCATAAGATTTGAACCACCATTATCAAATCGCATAGTATCTAACTTGTTAATAACATTATCTGATGCAATTATCCAAGCAACTCTAATGCCAGTAGCAATAGTTTTTGAAAATGTACCAATTTCGATAATATATTCATGAGGAGTAACTGCAGATAATGATAATTGAGGTTGAGGCGTAAATGAAATTTCTCCATATGCCCTATCATCAACAATTAAAATCCCGTTCTTTGCGCATAGGTTGACAAGTTCAGACTTCATTGAATTGTCTAGGCTCATTCCAGTAGGATTATTGTGACTAGAAACTATATAAAATAATTTAATTCGTTTTTTACTCATATTTAATTTAGCTATTATTTGGGACATATTCTCAAGATCTATTTGGCCATTTAAAGAAATATCTACAATTTTTGCACCACATGCACGAAAAGTCCTTAAAGCACCTGGATAAGTAGGTGAATTAACTAGCACAATATCGTTAGAATCTATAAAAGTACGGGCGATATTATCAAGGCCATGAGCACTGCCTGAAACAAGTGAAACATTCTCCGAATTATAATTTTGATTAGTTGTCAATTGATAGTTATTAATAATCCACTCTCGTAACCCAAGATATCCCTTCGTGCCTGCATAAATTAGTGATTCTTTTGGTGAAGTCTGTAGGATTGTTTTGACCGATTGAGCCAAAAAATCACTTGGTAGAGAATCTTCATCGGGTACACCTGCACTTAAATCAAAGGAGGCCTCAGATAATTTTGAAGGCTCAGAGATACTATCTACAAATTTTGAAGCTAGTTTATTAATATTCACATTTAATTCCCAATTTATATAATTATTACACTAAGTATACTTAAAAGCATAAATAATCAAAAAATTACTATGTTGATATTAAAGGACCATAAAATATAATTTAAAAAAAAAAATATTTTAACGAGAATGATTCTCAAAAATAAATTGTTATAATCAAAAAAAAAGGTATAATGAAATATCTTTTTTGATTATCATTACTGAAGTTCAAGTTTCTAAAGGCGCAAAATGAATATTTTTTTTGATGTTGATAACACCTTAATAATGTGGGATGGAAAATTACGCAATCACTCTGAAGATGTTTTTAAAAAAATCTTAGATGATGGTCATACGCTTTATATATGGTCTGGTATAGGAATTAGAAAAAAAGAAATTGAGGGTGTTGGTCTTGATCAATATGTTACAGATTATTTTATAAAACCACTCTATGATCATCGAGCAAGATTACCAAAGCTCGGCGTAAATGTCTCTGTTGATTACGTCATTGACGATCATGAATCTGTTGTACAAGTTTTTGGTGGATATCATATTCCAGATGTTGCCAACGATGATGATACAGAATTACTGAAAGTACTTGAAGACATCAGAAAACAAAATCAATAAAATAAGCTAGCTATTGATTTACCAAATCGGCAATACGCTTTTTTTCAATTAATGTCGATGCACTTTTGCTTTCATGATGATCGTTTAAATCACTAAATTTATCAATAACTATTTTTGCTCTTGAATCGTTTTGTAAAAGTAATAGTGGTTCTAAAATAGTAAAAATTGAGATATCTTTCATAATAGCTTCATTGTTCACTGCATAAATACACCAATCTAACATTCTTTCTTTAATATCATAGCGAGAAAATAAATTGTAATCTAAATCCCATAATTCACTATTTTGAAAACATTGTAAATTCCAATTGATATTAAATGGCTCATCTGACTCAGGTTTAGGATCTAAGCCAATTAACCATAATGAAATAGCTAAAGATAAGGATGAATGACCATAATTGCCACCTATTTTTCTAGTCCAAGAAAGACCATATGTTGATGCAAGAGCACTAATAATCTTTCCATCAAAAATAAATCCTGCTGCTAAAAATAGTCTTAATGCTAACAAATTAGCTATAAATCGTGCCTCAGAATCAGAATTTGTTTCTTCTCCTGTAGGTAAAATAATTTTTGCATCTTCGCTAGGAGAAAAAACTGAAAAGGTATCTAAAATTCCACATTCATAACCAGGCGCACCCTCTTGACCAATACATTCAAGTAATTGATCTAAAATTTCCACATTGGACAAAGAGCCATTATCTCTTATCTCAGTCCATGCAGATTGCATTGAATCAATTAATGCTATATTTTCCATCTTTTTTTCTTTATTATATTTCTAATTGACTTTTATTATAAACAACTAAATCGAGTCCATATATGATTGCATTGAAAAACAATGGTTTATTTTTTTCTATTTTTATTATAATCATTAGTTGTGCATTTTCTGCTTGTAATTCTGGCAACAATGAGAATAATACTGATCCGAATAAATCAATCGATGAGCAGACAGTAAACCATGAAATCAAAGACGTAGTATTTATAAAAAAGGAATCTAAAGAAAGAGTTATTTTAGCTGTTGAAGTGCCTCAAATGAAAGACTACGCAATTGGATTATCAAATAAAAACAAGGTGGAAAATTTTGGCATGCTTTTTAATTTTAGAGAAGAGACAAAATATCAAGGTTTTTCAATGAAAAATACGAAATTTAATTTATCTATTGCATTTATTGACGCAAATAAAATAATAATTGATATACAAGAAATGAAAGCTTTCCATGATGAAATTTATATTTCAAAATATCCCTTTCAATACGCAATTGAAGCACCTGAAGAATGGTTTTTGATTAATGAAATTAATGTTGGTGATAGTGTTGGAATACCTTAATTTGATCAAACAATTTTAATATCTTCTTGGCGAATATTTATATATGCATTTTTTCCAATTATAGGCCTCTGGTCATCGCACCATTTCGCATAAATATCAAAATGAAATTTATCCAGCATAATAGAAAAAAGCACATGTGCTGATGGGCCAGGATAAAATACTTTTTTAATTTCTGATTGTAAAGACCATCCTGTTTTTTCTTCAAGCATTGATGCTTGAATATTATCAGGATGTACGACAATATCTTGATTGGTATCTATGAATTCATTTGAAAAAATTTTAGAAGTATCAATAATATTTTTTATGCTAACAAATCCAAGCATTGTTGATACTTGCTTATTAATTGGAGCATCATAAATTTCACCTAAGAAACCTCTTTGTACAATTTTACCATTATCTATGAGCGCAATGTTATTTGAAAATGCAACTATATCCTGAATATCATGCGAAACAATTATAGATGAAATATTCATTTCAGTAAGAATATTAGCTATCTCTGTACGAAGAATAATTTTTAATGTTTCATCTAATGAACTAAAGGGTTCATCCATTAAAAGAAGCGTTGGATTAGGAGCTAATGATCTTGCAATCGCAACTCTTTGTGATTCACCAACTGAAAGTTCATCAATTTTACGAAATTTTAGATGTTCTATAGCAAATAAATCCAATAATGCATCTACTCTTTGATTGATTGCTGCTTTATCCCATTTTTGCATCTTTAAACCAAAAGCTATATTTGCACGAACATCTAAATGAGGAAAAAGTGCGTGATTTTGAAAAACCATTCCAATAGAACGCATATTTGGGGCTAGGTTGCTTATCAAATTATTTTCCAATAAAATCTCTCCAGATGAAGGTTGTAATAATCCAGCTATAATTCTTAATATAGTTGATTTGCCTGAACCGGATGGACCAAACAAGCCTATAGCTTCACCGCTTTCTAATGAAAAATTAATATTTGATAAATGAAAATCATTATCATAATTAAAATTTATATTATTCAAATTAAGTAAATGCATTAATATTTAATTCCTAACTCTAAGATTTACTCATTACATTGACTCTAAATCTATCAATAATAAAAAAAATAACAAAAGCGACAATTACTAATATTACAGATAAAGCATAAGCATTACCAAGAAAATAATTGCCTGGCTTACTTAAATATTGATAAATAGCAACAGGCATAGTGTAAAATTGACTTCCTCGCAACATAGCGACTGAGCCAAATTCTCCCAAAGATATACCATATGAAAAAATTATACCAGCCAAAATATAATTTTTAGTTAATGGTAAATAAATCCTATGCCAAAAATTATTCTTTGCACAACCTAAAATATTAGCTGCTTCTTTAATTTCTTTTGCAATTGAATTAAGAGCTAAAGAAGACAAATAGTATGCAAAAGGGAGCCCAAGGATAATATGCATAATTAATATGATGAGAAAAGTATGCCTGAGGTCAAAAAATGATTGATTAAATGTGATTGTTAACCCAAAAGATAGAGTAATGACTGGAACCACTAAAGGCAATAAAAAAATAAAATCAGCAACTTTTTTTATTTTTGAGACTTGAGCATCAAAGTATGAAGCAGTGTAGAATCCTAAACACATCACAATAATTGATGCAGCAGTGGCAAGAATGATACTAGATATAATTGATTGGAAAGGCGAAACATAAGAAAGATTACCTGAGTTTTCAAATATACGGACAAAATTTTGTATTGTATAGCCATTATCGAATGGTTCACTAATAGAACTTATTACTAAAATAGCTATTGGAGTAAAAGCGAACATAACAAGCATACTGAGAAAAGCAAGAATGAAGAATTGGTTAATTCTTTTACAACCTTTGAGTTGCTTGTTGGCTCTATTAATATTTAAAAATCCTAAATCACTTGTTTGATTAAAACGTGAAAATAAGAAAAAGAGTGCTGTACAAAACATTATTTGAAATAATGAAAACCATATAGCTAATTGAAGGTTATAAAGGCCGGTAGAAAATCTATAAATCAATAATTCAACAGTTTCAAAATCTGTATTACCAAAAATAAGAATAATGCCAAATGAAGTAAAGGAAAACAAAAAAACCAATACTGCAGATGAAAATACTACAGGAGCTAACATTGGAGAAATAATGTATTTAAATCTAGCAATTAAGCTAGCTCCGAGCAATTCACTAGCATCCTCTAAATCTTTGTTAATTTTTCGCCAATACGGACCAACAATTCTGATAACAACTGACATATTATAATATGCATGCGCAAAAATAATGATTAGCAGACTCTCATTAAAATTAAAATTTGAAAATAAAACAAAGACCTCTCTAAAAGCCAAAGCAACCACTATCACTGGTAATATAAATGGAATAGTGCATAAAATGATAATAATTTTACGTCCAGGAAAATCAAATTGGTACAAAAAAAATGCTGCTGGTAAACCTATAATTAGAGAACAAACTGTCGAAAGAAGTGCTTGTGCTAAATTTTTCAATATCAAAACAAAATAATAATTTGAGGCAATTGACGAAAATAAATTTTCAGTGTTGAGAAAATCTGATAATAAAATTAAATAAATAAATTTGAAAATTGGTAATACGATAAAAATAAGTATAAATAACAGAGTAAAATATGCAAAAAATTTACTAATGCTAAAAGATAAAAAATTTGCTTTAGCATTGGTTAACGCATGATGGTTGACCACTCTGAAATCCAATTCTGTAATTCATCATTACTAAAATTTATTGTATTGACAGAAGTGATTTGTGGATTTAAATTCCACCATTCTGGTAAATCTAAAGCTTCGATCACAGGGTAAACAAACATTGTTTCAGGAATTTGTTCCTGAAATTTCTCAGACAACATAAAATCAACAAATTTTTTGGAGGCATCTATATTCTTAGCTCCCTCTAAAATTGCAATAGACTCAACTTGTCTAAACAAGTCGTTTAATACAACATTTTGTGTTGGAGTTGTTGTCAAGTTATTAAAAAAAGCTTCTGCAGCTGGACTTGTAGTGTAAGAAATAATAAGCGGCCTATCTCCACCATTATGTGAAAAATGAGTGTAATATCCAGTACTCCAGCCATCAACTAATAAAGGATTGTTGTTTTTTAATTGACGCCAAAAATTTTGCCAATTGTCTTTGCCAAAATAAGATATGGTAGTTAATAAGAATTGCAAACCTGGCGAGGAGGTTGCAGGATCCAATACAATCATCTTATTTTTCCATCTATTGGTGGTTAATTCCATTAGATCGCTTGGCGGCAACTGATCATCAAATTTTGGATCATAGTTTAAGCTGACATATCCATAATCAATTGGCGTAAAATAAGTTGAATTTGAAAATGCATCTAAAATATCAGGAGGAATGCTTTTACGATTTTGTGATTCGTAGGGGATCAAAAGTTTATCAATTTCTGTAATCCCTATATATGCAATGTTATCAATTCCAAAAATAAGATCTGCTTCAGGATTACCTGCATTTAATCTGGCTCTGGTTAATACTTGATTCGCATCACCTGCCTTTATAATTTGAACATTTATATTGTGAGTTTTTGTAAATTCATCTATAAGTTCTTGCTTGGCATCAAAAGAGTCATGCGTAAGTATTTTTAATGTAGTAGCTTCAGTAGAACTACATGCACATATTAAAAAACCAAAAGATAAGAAAATAATTTTAATAAAATTGAAAATAGTACCCTCCTTAAATGCGCAGAAGATACCAAAAAATTGCCACATTCCTACGCATGATTTAACATGATCAGGTTCGAAGGGTTGGTATAAACCTCTCAGCAAATGCTCCCCTTGCGGACAATGAAAATTATAGCATCAGAAAAGAAGTCTGTCGTGTAATTGTTCAGAGGAATTCGTCAATTCTCTGAATACAGAGTCAAATGATGAAGAATTATTGACTATGGAGACGATCTCTTTTTTATTTATCTTTTCATAGGAATCTAACTGCAAATTATGAATTTCAAGATCGGCATCAGAAATAATATATTTCATCTTCTTTCTTTTACTTATTCGCTCTTTAAGGATATGTGATTCAGCATTCAACCAAATAAATTCTAATGATACGCTCAGTTCAAAACACAGTTTACGAATAGCTTCTCTTTCCTCAACTTTTAGATGTGCTGCGTCGATAACAACAGAAAATCCACTTTCAATATATTGTCTAGCTTGCTTTCTTATTTCAGCATATACAGCCAGATGATTTTTTTCACTATAAATATTTTGAGTCTCACTCGCATTAATATGATCATATTTTGAAATACCAAACATTTCTTTTCTGATTACATCCGATGACAAATAAATCGCTCCGATCCTACATGCTATAGCGCCAGCAATCATAGACTTGCCTGTGCCTGAAAGACCTGCTACAACAGTTACAAAAGGAGATTGGATAGTTTTTGTATATTTAGTTGCTAGTTTAAAAAAATTCTTAGAACTATCAAAAAATATTTTTTTTGTTTGTTCATCTGCTGTATCAGACAAAGCTGTTAAACCTTCAACTTTGCCTCGAATTAAAGCTCGTAAAAATTTATGATAGGGATGAAGTAAGCCTAGATATTTATCACCAACTAGAGATATATACCTTCCAGCAATTTCATCAGCTAAAAATGAATGACCATAAAGATCAAGGCCCATCGTCAAAAATGCTAAATCATATCCTTTATCAACATACTTAAAATGAAAAGCATTTGAAAATTCAATGCAGTCTACAATACTTAATTCATCTTTTTTGCTTCTATCAAAATACAAATGTTTTAATTGCAAATCACCATGGCCAAAAACAATTTGCCTATCGCTATAACGAGCATCAAAAATAGACTTATATTTTTCTAAAGCTTGTTTCATATATTCATTTATAAGTTGAGCATCAGTTTTTTCTAAAGAATGACCAATATGAATTTTTTGCTGTAATAATTCTGCATGACACCATGCTTGTTCAGCTTTCCATCCTCCTTTTTCTAAGCCAGCATTGAATGATTTTGCTTGTTGATGAAATGAAAAAATTTTTTTAACAACAACTTCAGGAAAATCTTTAATAACAGTTTGATTATTAATCAAAAATTCAAGATTATCTTGTATTTGAAGTGTTTTCATTTTAACTGCATACTCAATAATGCCATCTTTTTTACCATCTTCGCTGATAAAAATATGTCCATCAGGAGTTTTATTTATGGACACAACACCCAGATAAACACCAGGAGCAAGAACTCGATTTTGTTCAACTTCTGCCATACAAAATTCATATCGCTGGCTTAATTTAGTTTGATCAACAAAATCAAAACTGACAGATTTTTTAATTTTATAAACATATTCACCTGCAATAAAAACATAAGAGAGATGTGTTTGTTCAAATTGTACTTTATCTACTTTGTGAGTATAAATGTCTGGTAAAAGTAAAGCTTCGACATAATCTGGATACATTCAAATTACCTTAATATAGATATTTATCAATGATTCTTTCTAATGATAGACTAAATTAAAAGGGTTTCAAATATGGAAAAAATTAAAAAAATTTTTCAAACATTTAAAAATTTTAAAATATCTCGAACTGTCTCTTCAGATTTGCAATGTCCAGATTGTAAAATCAATCTACTTGAAGATAGCGGATACCTCTCTTTAGGGATATGTAGTGCATGTGGGCATAAAGATACTCTTTCAGCAAAACAATGGATCAATTTAATTTTTGATCAAAATAGTTTTGATGAAAAATTTTTAAATATTGATTCTCCAGATCCGCTACATTTTAATGACTCAAAGTCCTATAAGCAAAGAATTAAGCAGGCTCAAGATTCTACCGGTGAGCAATCAGCCGTTACAACTGGGTATGGCTATATTAAAGGCATTAAAGTTGTTGCAGCAATATTTGATTTCAAATTTCTTGGAGGTTCAATGGGTTACGCTGTAGGGGAAAAAATTACCGCAGCAATTGATAAAGCTATAGTAAAAAAATTACCTGTATTGGTGATAACATGTTCAGGTGGCGCACGTATGCAAGAAGGCACTTTAGCACTTGCACAAATGATTAAAACTACTAACGCAATAAATAATTTACACGATGCTCATTTACCTTTAATTGGAATTCTTGCTAATCCAACAACAGGTGGGGTATTTGCTTCATTCGCAAATCAAGCTGACATTTTAATTGCTGAAAAAGAAGCTTTAATTGGATTTGCTGGCCCTAGAGTAAGAGCTGTAAATGATACAGAACAAGATCGTGTTCTATCTGAAGAAATTCTTGCTCGCGGTCTTATTGATAGCATCATACCAAGAAATGAATTAAAACAATATTTAGAAAGAGTGCTTGGGCTAATTATAGCAAATGAAATAAAAGTTTCTGCTCCTCGCATATCAACTAACTCGATGCATACGCATAAAGTATCGAATGGCTGGGAGTCTGTCACTACCAGTAGAGCATCAGATAGACCGAGTGCAAAAGATTACATAGATCAAATTTTTTCTGACTTTATTGAATTAAAAGGTGATAGAAATGGCTTAGAGGATGACGTGCTAATTGGAGGATTTGCTAAGCTTGCACTAAAAAATGTTATGATTATTGCTCAAGATAGAAATGGTGGACAAACGGAAATCACTAAGGGAAGAGTTAGTGCATCTGGCTATAGAAAAGCAGTCAGGTTAATCAAAATTGCTAATACCTTGAAATTACCTATAATCTGCTTTGTTGATACTCCTGGTGCAAATGACAGTATTGAAAATGAAAAAATTGGACTAGCAAAATCTATCTCAGATACTATAGCCGAACTATCAAATTCTCAAGTTGAAACTATTTCAATTATTTTAGGTGAAGGTGGTTCAGGAGGTGCCATTGCTTTATGTTGCACAGATCGAGTTTTTATGCAAGAAAATTCATTTCTTGCCATAACTTCGCCTGAAGGTGCAGCAGCGATTTTATACAGAGATAAAAAACATGCTGAAGATGTTGCTAATGCATTGGGAGTAACTGCGTTAGAGCATGAAAATATAGGTTTTGTTGATGAGATAATTCCAGAACCTGAAAATCATAGCATAAAAACACTAAAAGAAGCGTCCCGTTTCATTTATGATGCACTAACAGAAACAATTATTTCATTACAAAATCAAAATCAAAAGAGCAGATTGATAGCTAGAGAAAAAAAATGGAATGACTTAGGAAAAAATACAAAATTTTCTGGGAAAATTCAAAGACTATTGCTTGGTATTACTAGAAAAATTAAAATCTAGCTTTCATCTTGAGATTCATTATTATGCATAAAAATGCTTTTGTCATGAAAAATAATTCTTGCTTTATCCTTTTGTGAATATGAAGAAAATGCATGATGTATCTTTAAAGATGCATCACCACCTTCATCAGGAGAACGAAAAGCAACATCTTCTGGTAAAGCAGGGTCAAGCTTATCACGTCTCTTACGATAGCTAGCCAATGATCTATACATAGTTGTTTTATTAACTTCTCCTGATGCACGTGAATTTGAATGATCCTTTGAATCAGTTCTTTGTCTTAAAGTTCTTTGAGTAGACCTATGGTTATTCTGTCTACTAGAATTGTTAGTCTTTCTGCGATTACGAGACCTATGATTATAGTTTCCACGAGCTCGCGAGTTGGAGCTTTTAGTTTTATTTTCCTTAGAGACAACTTTTGATAAAGTTTTTTTTATTTTTTCAAACATTTTTCATTTAGTTAAATACAATGGTTTTATTTCCAACAATAAAGATACGATCTTCTAGATGCCATTTAACGGCTCGAGCTAATACAGAACGTTCAACTTCTTTACCTAGTTCAATAATCTTTTTCCTACCCTCTCGATGAGTTAATCGAATAACGTCTTGCTCAATAATTGGACCCTGATCCAAATCTTCAGTAGCATAATGAGCTGTAGCTCCAACAACCTTAACACCTCTTTCTATAGCTTGTCCATACGGATCAGCCCCAACAAATGCAGGAAGAAACGAGTGATGAATATTAATAATTTTATTTTGATATATTTTAGTAAAATTATCAGACAAAATCTGCATATATCGAGCAAGAACTATGAGATCGACATCATTATCTTTTAGCAAAGTCAAAATTTGCTCTTCTTGCTGATTTTTACTCTTATTATCAATTGGCAAATGATAAAATGGGATCCCAAATGAATGAACTTCTTTTTCAAGCGTATCATGATTTGAAATAATCAATGGTATGTCTGCATTAATCTCACCGCTTCGCCATCTCCATAATATTTCGAGCAAACAGTGATCAGTTTTTGATGCTAAAATTGCAATTTTTTTCCGTTCTTCATCTCTAAAAATATTCCAATTCATTTCATGCTCATTACCAACCAATGTACCAAAATCATTTTCAATGCTATCAATGTCAACTGATTGAGCATCATATTCAAAGACTAATCGCATAAAAAACATGCTCTTATTTTCAACAGGCATACTATGCTGATCTGCATGCACTATATTAATATCATTGGATGCTAAAAAATTAGTCACAGCAGCAATAATACCTGGCTTGTCCTGACAGGAAATCATTAATTTTGCAGATAATAAATCTTCACTCATCATTTTTCCTTTGATTGACGTTTAACATTAATTACTTTTTCGAACAACCAAAACACCAACTGAACCAAAAAGAAATGTTTGCTTTTTTCTAACAATAAAATGTTTCTCTTGAAAAAATGTGCCAAGTTCATCGAGGGTAAAAAACTTTTCTATAGAATAATTTAAATATTGATAAGCATTACTGTGACCAGATATCCAACGACCTATGATAGGAACAAGAAATGTACTATACAATTTAGAAAAGAAATTTATTATCCTGAAACGATTTGTTTTTTTAAATGCATCAATAATAATAATTTTTCCACCTGGTTTTAAAATTCTATGAACCTCACGTAATAATACATCAACATCTGAAATGTTTCGCAAAACAAATGACATAGAGCAGACATCAAATCTATTCGATTGAATTGGGAGTATCAATGCGTCTCCAATTAAAAAATTTGTCTTCTGAGAGTATTGATTAGATTTGTTAAAAGCAATTTCTACCATTGGTTTTGCAAAATCTATACCTACAATAGAATTTTTAGAATACGGCAAACAATCAAACACAAAATCACCTGTTCCGCATCCAATATCTAAGACGCTATCGTTTTCAGTGATTTCTTGTTTAACAATCTTTTTACGCCATTTCTTATGTTGCCCAAATGTAAAAATATTATTCATAAGATCATATGTATGAGAAATATCACTAAACATATTTTGTATGTATGAGTGTTTTATTTTTTTATTTTCTAAATTTTCAAATTCATTTTTTTGGGACATAGCATGCCAATGACAATACACATTCTTCTATTGCAATAGTGTATAATACGCCTACGTTAAAACAAATAAAAAAAATGCAACAAAAATTAAAATTAACCAGAGCCTGGGATATAGAACGAGAGCAATCAATAGATGATGAAAATATTGACGAACATATTATTTCCGATGCAGAATGTGAAATAGAAACAGAATTATGGAAGCCAATAAATCCTCGTATTGACACAAAGTTTTCTTATACAATTGTAGATGGCACTGAAAAAACGCATGGAGCGTTCATTACAGATATTAATAGTGAAGAATGTAATGTTATTCTTGGCTCTATTGTCGTAGGTGCAGTAGAAATTACACCGCAAGAAGCAAACATTCTTGAAAATGATACTGCGCCAATTATTCGTAGATATAAAATACAATTCACTCCGGAGAATGCAAAAGATCCAGTAGAAAATCTTAGTATGCAAATTGGTAATAGCAGTTTAATGTTTCAAGGAATAAAGCAGAATCAATCAAAAAAATCAGGAAACCTAAATAGTGTAAGAAACCTCATGGATAATCTGACAAGTCTAATGAGCAAAGAGGAATTAAAATTGGCTAATTCATTAGCGGATTCTAATGAAATGATTTTTTTAGATGGACCTATTTCACAACCAAAAAATACAAAAAACAATGTCATTGGCTATATTAAAGGAATGCGACAGTTGTATTTGCCCCCTAATAAATTAACCATTTTAGAGGAGCTTAATGAAGGCAGCCGAACACCAATTTTCCGTATACCGCATGATACATATGGTAATAAATTGTCATGGTTTGTATGCATTAAACAATTTGATAATGATATTTACGATTATAAAGCAGGATTAATGAGATTTGAAATGAGTGAGGCCCAAATATCCATTAAACAAGCTATAAATTTTGCTGATGCAACGTGTGTAATTTTTCCAAGTATTGCTCCTGAGCCATTTAAGGATTCTCGTGCTCCACATAATCCCATCCCAGTTGGTGAACTAGAAAAGAGAATGAAGCATTTAATTGGTGATAAACACATAATTCATAGAGGTATTCGAAATTACATATATGAAACTAAGGATAGCTAATAATGAGTGAATCAAATGAAATTGGCATTGTAATTGGAGTTGAGCGACTTGCTTCAAATCCGCTTGATTTTTGGCTGTATGTGCAAGATAACAACAATGTACAACTAGATGACATCGTTTGTTTAGAAATTACTGAAGAAAACCAAAATGAACCAAGATTTATTTATGGAATTGTTGATGAAATGAAAAAAAGTCTAGAAGGAACAGATTTTGCATCAGATGCAGAGCTCTATCCCAATAAATTACCTTCAAAGCTTGCAGAAATTGCACATGTTTCAGTCTTAAGAGTAGAGCCCCAAATCTTCAATCCACCAACACCTGGACTAGCTGTATACAAAGCTACGGATAATAAATTCAAAGAAGCATTGTATGAGGACGTGATGGATCGCACTTTTGTGCTAGGACACACACGAACTGGTTTAGCGCAAGAAGAAGTGATACATGGCAATTTAGATTTCTTAGATGGTGAAAGTGGAGCACATGTTAATATCTCAGGAATTTCAGGTGTAGCAACAAAAACAAGTTACGCAACGTTTTTGTTGCATAGCATATTTTCTTCTTTGGAGCAGCATGAAAAGAAAAAGAGAGCAAATACGCATGCAATTATTTTTAATGTTAAAGGTGAGGATTTGATGTGGTTAGACAAAGAAAATTCAAAAATGGATGAAACTTCACAAAAGATGTATAAAAAAATGGGCATTAAGCCGGAGCCATTTTCTAATATTCAATTCTATAGTAAGCCAAATGGACAAAATTCAAAATTACCAGCAAGTCGAGATGGAGAAAACGTAGAATTATTACATTGGACAATTGAAGATTTTTGTAAAGAACAATACATTCGATTACTATTCACAGAAGATGATTTTCGTACAACGCAAATAGAATCATTAGTCAACTTGGTGGCTTATAAACTAGAAAAAGATTTTTCAAAAGGTGGTAACAGTATTGATGCTTGCTCAACAATTTATGAATTAATAGAAGAAATTGGTGATTTAACAAACCCAGGGGTAGATACAAATGCCAAAAAAAATGAAGAAGGTGTTAGAGCTGGTTTATGGGTGCAAGATACAAATATGAATGAGGCAACATGGTCTGCATTTATGCGACGATTAAGAAATTCTGCTAGATATATTAATGACATGATTAGTGACGATAGTGAAATAGGTTCAGGCGTTCATTATAAACAAACCAATGTTACTGTTGTCGATATCCATCAATTACATGGGAGAGCACAGAAATTTGTTGTTGGAGTCATTTTAAAGGAACTGATTGCCGACAGAGAAAAAACAGATGCGGGAGGTGAAAATAGTCCTGTCTTTATTGTCCTTGATGAATTAAATAAATATGCACCCAAAGATAACTCAAGTTCAATTAAAGAATATCTTGTTGACATAGCAGAACGAGGGCGTTCAATGAATATCATTCTCATCGGTGCACAACAAACTGCATCTGAAATTGAACCACGTATTGTATCCAATAGTGCATTTCGAGTCACGGGTCGTTTAGATGCAGCGGAATCTGAAAAAAGTGAATATGGCTACCTCACGCAAGCAGCTAAAACAAGAACCAAATTATTGCAACCTGGTACGATGGTTGTCACACAACCACAGGTTCCAATTCCTATTCTTTTACAATTTCCTTTCCCGGCATGGGCGACAAAAAAAAGTGACTTTAAAAATAAAGGGACGAAAAAAATGCTCGATGAATTTGCATCAGATGATTAAGGAAATGATCAATGAAGATATTGCATACTAGTGACTGGCATATCGGCAAAAAATTAAAGGGCATCGATCGTATATCAGAGTTTCAGGAAGTTCTTAATGAAATTACTGAAATTGCAATTAACGAAAAAGTAGACTGCATAATTGTCGCAGGTGATATTTTTGATAGTTACTCACCGAGCACTGAAGCAGAAAAATTATTTTATAAAACTATGACAGCAATCAATAGTCACAATATTGACATTGTTCTTTTCCCAGGCAATCACGATTCTCCAAAAAAAATTGAAGCAATGTCAATCCCATTAAATGAGTTTGGCATACATGTTGTACATGAAACAAATTTTGATGAGTTAGAAAATAACATCATAACAATTGAAAAGAATAATGAAACACTACAAATAGCAGTAGTGCCGTGGTTAAACGAAAACACACTTGCAAAAATAAATCCGAGCAAGGCTATAGAACAATCTCGCCAAGAAACAGGACAAATGTATGGTGCATTATTAGAAGAATTATTCACTGAACTAGTCAACAAACTCGACTCTAATGCAATTCGAATTCTTACCAGCCATGTTTTAATTAACGAAGCAATAGTTCGAGATGCCGATCAAGAAAATGATATATCTGAACGAAGACTGAGTCTTGATAAGGTGACATATGGAGTGAAAAGTTCACAACTCCCAAAACAAATTAATTATACTGCGCTAGGGCATATCCACAAACCACAAGCAATCATGCATGATAGCCCAGTCCATTATGCTGGTTCAATTTTGCAATTTAGTTTTGCAGAAGCTGAACAACAAAAAGTTGTTTATATTGCAGATTGTCATGCAGGGGAAAAAACCACAGTCAAAACAGTTCACTTAACAAAAGGGAAGATGTTAAAAGAACTCATTGGAACTTATGAAGATGTCCTTGAACAGGCATCAAATTACAAATCTGAATATATAAAAATTACACTTACGGATGAAATACCTCCAAAAAATTACCGAACTATGCTTGAAGCTCAAATTCCTAACGTCATTGACATCAGAATTCGTAATAAAAACATACAACGTGTCGTTGACCAAGATTCGCGTAAACAACTTTCAGAATTAGAACTATATAAAAACTGGTTGCACGATACAGGATCAGACACAAAATTAGAAAAGAAAAAATTAGCAATATTTAAGCAATTATTTGAAGAAGTGAAGTCTAATGAAACCAACTAGCATAGAAATTAAAGGTATTACAAGTTTTCAAGAAAAAGAGGTCATTGACTTTGCACAACTTGGAAACTTATTTGCAGTTATTGGCGCAAATGGCAGTGGTAAATCATCAATCTTTGATGCAATGACGCATGCATTATTTGGCGGCCGAGCTAAATCAGGAAAAGATACTGGATTAAACGATTTAAAATCACTACCAGATGCATCAATACAATTCAAATTTGAACATCGAGG
>CEWO01007677.1_pt1 | contig 30676 bp, 31 predicted proteins | sample 361561 | NCBI WGS metagenome assembly CEWO01 (sample SAMEA2623627, study PRJEB7988) | marine metagenome | isolation source: saline water (ENVO:00002010), including
TTGTAAGGGAGGCACTCTGAACCAACTGAGTTAATCGCCCTAATTGATTTATAAATCAAGTGCTAATTTAATAACTTCTTCTACTTCTTTCACAAAAGATATTTTTAAATCTTTTTTTACTTTATCTGGAATATCCTCTAAATCCTTTTTATTTAAAAATGGAACTACAATATGATTTAGACCAGATCTATGAGCAGCCGTTGATTTTTCTTTTAATCCGCCAATAGGCAAAACATTACCTCTTAATGAAATTTCTCCTGTCATACCTAGTTTATTTTTTATAGGCTTACCAGTTAAAAGAGAAACAATTGATGTAATCATAGCAACCCCTGCAGATGGCCCATCCTTTGGTATAGCTCCAGCTGGCACATGTATATGAATATCATATGTTTTATAAAAATCTTCGCTAATATTAAACTTTTCAGCATTTTCTCTAACAAAAGAATATGCAGCTTGAGCTGATTCTTTCATAACATCTCCAAGCTTACCAGTTAGCTTCAATCCACCCTTTCCTGGCATTTTAGATGCTTCTATAAATAAAATATCACCCCCAAATGCAGTCCAAGCCAAACCAATAACTACTCCAGGTTTTGTACACCTTTCTGCTACATCCGAAAAAAACATCTCAGGTCCAAGTAAATTAGAAACTTCATTACCATCAACTTTTATAGATTTATATGTTCCGATAGATATATTTTTTGCAACTTTCCGACATACATTAGCAATTTGCCTTTCTAAATTCCTAACACCTGCTTCTCTTGTATATGACTCAATTAATACCGATAAAGCTTCTTGATTTAAATTGATTTCCTTTTTCTTAAGACCGTGCTCTTTAATCATTTTAGGCAATAAATGCTTTTTAGCAATCTGAATCTTTTCATCATGTATATAACCACTAAAATCTAGCACTTCCATTCTATCTAATAATGGTCCAGGAATCTGATCTACTCTATTTGCTGTAGTAATAAACATAATATTAGATAAATCAAAATCGACTTCTAAATAATGATCGTTAAAAGAAAAATTTTGCTCAGGATCAAGAACCTCTAATAAAGCACTTGAAGGATCTCCTCTAAAGTCTGTTCCAAGCTTATCTATTTCATCTAAAATAAAAATTGGATTTTTAGTTCCTGCTTTTTTTAAACTGGTTATAATTCTTCCAGGAAGAGCTCCTATATAAGTTCTTCTATGACCTCTGATCTCTGCCTCATCTCGAACTCCTCCTAATGAAATCCTTACAAATTCACGTCCCATAGAATTCGCAATATCCTTACCAATTGAAGTTTTACCAGTGCCCGGAGGACCAGCGAAGCAAAGTATTGGGCTTTTTATAACTTCACCTTTTTTACTTCTTGAGCGCTTAAGGTTTCTAACAGCTAAATGCTCAACAATTCTCTCTTTTACCTTATCTAAGCCATAATGTCCCTCATCTAAAACCTTACTAGCATTCTTGATATCCTCGTTATCCTTAGATTCATTTTCCCAAGGTAATTCAATAAGCCAATCTAAATATGTCCTTGTTACTGTATATTCAGGGGAATGCGTTGGTATTTTTTGTAATCTCTTTAACTCTTTGTTAGCAACTTTAGTTGCTTCGTCTGACATTTTTATCTTATCAATTTTTTCTTTTAATTCATCAAGCTCTAAAGAAGAATCTTCATCTCCTAATTCTTTCTTTATTGCTCTTAATTGTTCTCTTAAATAGTACTCTTTTTGAGATTTTGAAATTTCACCTTGAACATCTGCTTGAATTTTATCTCCTAGTTCAAGCCTTTGTATTTCTCTATTGATAATTTTAATTGTCTGTTTAATTTTATCTTTAATATCTAACTTTTCTAAAATCTCTTGTTTTTCCTTTGTAGGAATATTTATAACAGATACTGCTTTGTCAGAAATCTGAGAAGGATCCTTTATATTAATAAGAATATTAGTTTGCTCTTCAGATAAATAAGGTGCTATTTCAATTAAATTTGAAAATAATTTTTTTAAAGTAGAACATAATTTATCTAATTCTTCAAATGGATAAAGAGTTTCAGTTAATTCTTCTATAGTTGACTTAAAATAAGGGCTATTTGTTGTTATTGTATTCAACTTAACTCGTCTTATTCCTTTTACAATAGCTGATTTTGAATTATCAGGCATATCAAAAATTTTCATCACAGTTGCTAGAGTCCCTGTCATATATAAATCTTTATCAATAGGTGACTCTACATTACCATCTTTTTGAGCAACAACTACAATATCTTTATTTTCAGAGTCACCAATATCATTTATTAAATCCAAAGAAGCTTTTCTTCCTATATAAATAGGAATTATTTGATTTGGAAATAAAACTGTATTTCTAAGAGGTAAAACTGAATATTCCATAAATTTTAAACCTTAATTAATTAAACAATTATAATACAAACTTAATGCCAAAACCTAAAATCATGCTAAAATGTCATAGTGTTTTTATTATATCTCCTGGCCTGCTGATCAGCATGATAAGAAGATCTTACAAGCGGACCTGATTCAACAACATTAAAACCAATTTCGTAACCATATTCTTTATATAAGGAAAATATCTCTGGTTCTACATACCTATCTACAAGAAGGTGATTTATGGTTGGCTGAAGATATTGCCCAATATTAAAAATTTCAACCCCAAGATTCCTTACACATCTCATTGTTTCAAAAACTTCTTCATCAGTCTCACCTAATCCAACCATCATCCCTGTTTTAGTTAACATATTATTATTAACTGCATATTTTAAAACATCCAAAGATCTATTCCAGTCCGAATTACGTCTAACAGATTTAGAAATACGTTCAACACATTCAACATTATGAGAAAAAATATCAGGTTTAGATTCAAAAACCATGTCTAATGCAGGCTTATAATATCTAAAATCAGGAGTTAAAATTTCCACAGTACAGTTGGGAACTTTTTCTTTTATTAACTTTACTGTTTCAAACCAAATTTTAGCACCAAAATCTTTTTTTAAATCATCTCTATCTACTGAAGTTATAACAACATGTCTTAAATTTAACTTTAATACTAATTCAGCAACTCTATCAGGTTCGTTATTATCAACCATATTTGGTTTACCTGTTTTAACAGAACAAAAGCCGCATGATCTTGTACAAGTATCACCCAAAATCATAACAGTAGCTGTCCTAGCATCCCAACATTCATAAATATTTGGACATCTAGCTTCTTCACAGACAGTATTTAATGAATTTTCTTTCATTAAATACTTCATATCTTTATAGTTCTCACCTGTGTTCAGCTTAACTTTTAACCAACTTGGTTTTTTTATTATTGGAGGATTTTCAATTTTTATCATTGCAAACTATCTTCATTAAAATTTTCTAATTTATTTTTCAAATGAGTCAAAAATCGAGTACCATACGCACCATCAATAATTCTATGATCATATGCTAAAGTCAAATAAACCATGCTTCTTACTACCACGACATCACCATATGCCGTTTCTTTAACTACAGGTCTCTTGTGAATTGAACCAATACTCAATAAAGCTGAATTCGGCTGATTTATAATACCCATACCAAACAGACTACCAAAAACACCTGGATTTGTAATTGTGAATGTTGAATCTTTCACCTCATCTGGTGCTAACTTGTTTTCTCGTGCTCTTTGCGCTAAATCTGAACATGCACGAGCAACTCCTAAAAAATTTAATTCTTCTGATTTTTTTATAACTGGAACAATTAAATTATCATCAGGTAATGCAACAGCTACACCAATATTAATATTTAAATTATTAAGAATATTTTTACCGTCAATACTTGCGTTAATTAAAGGAAAACCTTGAATAGATTTAATTACAGAATCAATAAAAAAAGGTGTATATGTTAGATTTGTCTGATATTTATCTAAATAACTATCTTTATTAATATTTCTATAGTTAACAATATTTGTAATATCAACTTCTGATGTCGAATACACATGAACAGAGGTATCTCTTGATTTTTTCATATGATCAGCAATCATTAATCTAATATGTCCCATTGGCTCTAATTTATTATTTAGTGAATATTTCACATCTGATTTAGATTTATTCAAATCTAGTGATTCTCGAGATTTAATATAATTTAATATATCATTTTTATTCATTCTATTATTTAAACCTGTCCCAGGGATATCTTTCAATTCATCTAAAGATATATTTTCTTTTTTAGCAATAGATTTAACTAAAGGTGAATAAAAACGAGTTTTTTCATTATTTAGATTATTGAAATTACCAATAGAATTATCAGTTTCATTATCATCATCAATTTTATTATCATTTAAATTAGGATTATCGATAATCTTCTCATTTGAATGGGGAATATTTTTTGACTTTTCAATAACCTTATCATCGATTGATCCTATTTTTGCAATAACTTCTCCTACAGGGACCACATCATTAACTTGATATAATACTTGAATAATTTTTCCTGATTCTGGAGATGGAATTTCAGAATCCACCTTATCTGTGGAAATTTCTAAAAGTGTTTCATCTTTTTTGATGTCATCACCAACATTCTTTTTCCATTCAAGGATAGTACCTTCCGTAATCGACTCTCCAAGTTTAGGCATTAATACATCTACTGGCATAAAATCTCCATAATTAATACTGTCCTACCTCATTTATACTATCAACAATCCAATCTATCTGTACTAAGATTTGATCCTCTAGAACCTGAGAATAAGGTATTGGTGAATCTTTAGTTGCAACTCTTTTAATAGGAGCATCCAGAAACTCGAAACCTACATCAGAAATCTTTGAAACAATTTCGGCACCAAATCCATTTGTTAAATTATCTTCATGAACAACAATAAGCCTATTAGTTTTTTTTATTGATTGTAAAATTGTATCAAAATCTAAAGGATTAAGTGTTCTTAAATCAATGATTTCTACAGAAATATTTGTTTTTTTTGCGGCCTCAATACTCTTTTGCACCAATGCTCCCCAGGTAACTATAGTTATATCTGTACCACTTTGAACTATATTAGCTTGTCCAAATTCTAATAGATACTCACTATCAGGCTCTTCTGAAGTTGCAAACCCTTGTCTATATAAACCTTTATGCTCTAAAAATAGAATAGGATCATCCATTCTACAAGCAGCTTTCAATAATCCTTTAGCATCTGAAGCATTAGATGGAAAAGCTATTTTAATACCTGGTAAATGTGTAAAATAACCTTCGATACTCTGACTATGACACAATGAACCATGAATATACCCGCCAACAGGAACTCTCATAACAATAGGACAAGTCCAATCTCCATTTGATCTATATCTCATTGTAGCTACTTCATTTCTAATCTGCATCATAGATGTCCAAATATAATCACCAAATTGAATTTCAATAACTGGTTTATATCCAAGCGTAGACAACCCAATTGCTGTACCTATTATCGAGGATTCAGCTAAAGGAGAATTAAAGACTCTGTCTTTTCCAAATTTATCTGTTAATCCTCTAGTCGCTGTAAAAACGCCACCTTTACCACCTGCAATATCTTGTCCATAAACAAGCATTTTTTTATTATAAGATAATTCTTCTTCTAACGCATGATTTATAGCATCAACTAATACTATTTTATCTCCAACATTTTTTGGGGTTTTAAATGAATCATCATTTTCAGAATAAATATTTTTCATTGAATTTACAGGATTTGGGTTTTCTTGTAATTCTGCCCATTCAGCATCTTGGTCTACTTGATTTTTAATTTCTTTATAAATCTTATCGAATTCTTCTTTTTTAATAATTTTTTCTTTTATACAAGCCTTTTCAAAAATTATAATAGGGTCTTTTAATTTATCTTTATCAATCTCTTCTTCTGTTCTATATTTTCTATGGTCATCAGAAGAAGAATGCGGTAAAAGCCTAACAACCTTTGACTCAATAACTGTTGGCCCTTTACCTTTTCTTGCTCTATCTATAGCTTTATTAAAGGCTAAAACAGATTCAAAATAATTAGTTCCATCAATAGTATATCTATCTAAGTTTTCATAACCAGAAGTTATGCTATAAATAGACTCACCAGATGTTTGCTCAGACAATGGTACTGATATTGCATATCCATTATTTTCAACATGGAAAATCACTGGAGCTTTTTCTCTACTTGCCCAATTTAAAGCTTCATGAAAATCACCTTGACTTGTAGTTCCATCACCAGAAGAAACATATACAACAGAATTTGAATTATCTCTTTGAATTGCAAAAGAAGCTCCAACAGCTTGAAGATATTGTGTCCCTGTGGGGCTTGACTGACTTACAATATTCAATTCTTTATGTCCATAGTGCTGTGGCATTTGTCTTCCACTTGAATTAGGATCATCCTCTTTTGCTAAGAATGACAATAAAATTTCTTTTGAAGTCATACCGAAACCTAAACAAAAAGCTTGATCTCTATAATAAGGGTAAGCATAATCATAGCCTGGCTTAAGGCAATGCGCAGCGGCAATTGTACATGCTTCATGACCAGATGCTCCAATGTGGAAAAAACCCTTTCCTTGCTTTAATAAAATAAGTTGCTTCTCATCCAAATATCGTGATAATTGCATCAACTTATATACTTCTATTAATTGTTTTTTTGTATAGCCTTTAAATTTCATTTATTAAATATCTTATTAAACTCAAAAGATAAAGTATCCATAATATCTTCAGGATCAATAGATCTATCAGTATTATTAATCATTGAAGTAACACCATAATCTAAAATCCCACATGGAATCATACCATCAAAATATTTCATATCAGGATTAACATTTAATGCAAATCCATGCATTGTTACCCATTGAGCGATTCTTACTCCCATAGCACAAATTTTTTCATCATCTACCCATACTCCTGGAAAATCATCTTTTCTATTACCTTCAATATCAAATTTACTTAAAGTATTAATAATTACTTTCTCTAAAGATCTAATAAACCAGGTTATACTTTTATTATATTTATTTAGATTAATAATTGGATAGCCTACTAATTGACCGGGCCCATGATACGTTATCTCTCCACCTCTATCAGTATCTATAACATCAATATCTGGAAATGTATTTAAAAGATAATTTTTATCCGCATTTTTACCAAGAGTATATACGTTTTCATGCTCTAGAAATAAAACGATACTTGGAATTTTATCATTTTTAATTAAATGATGAAATTTTTTTTGCAATTTCCATGCTGACATATAAGATTGCTTTCCAATATTAACATAATTGATTACTTCTGAATTAAATTCAGAAGTAATATCATCAATATTTAAATTTTCAGAAGATATGTTTATAACTGTATTATCTTTAACTGATAACATTATATATGAATAGCCTCATTAAGCGCATCTGCTGTAGCTTCATGAATCGCCTCAGATAAAGTTGGGTGTGGATGAATTGTATTTAATAATTCAGAATAAGTCGTTTCTAAATTTCTTGAAATAGAAATTTCAGATATTAAATTAGTTGCATTTTTACCTATAATATGACATCCTAATAATTCTCCATACTTTGAATCATAAATAATTTTAACAAAACCATCTCTATCTCCTTCAGCTAAGGTTTTACCTAAAGCACTAAAAGGGAATTTACCTATTTTAATATCATATCCCTTAGAAATAGCATTTTCTTCTGTTAAACCAACTGATGCTACCTCTGGATTAGTATAGGTACAAGAAGGAACATTATTATATTTCATAGGGTTTACTTTTTTACCAAAAATATGCTCTGCAGCAAGAGTGCCTTCAAACGATGCTACATGTGCCAATAATGGAGGACCTGAAACATCACCAATAGCATAAATATTATCAATATTTGTCTGCATAAATTCATTAACATTTATAAATCCATTTTTTAATTCTATACCCATTTTTTTCAAACCAATATTTTTAATATTTGGATTTACTCCAATTGCAATAAGAACTTTATCAGCCTTTACTATTGTTTTATCTTGGAGAATAACTTGAGTCTTTTTACCTGTTTTTATTTCTTTAACTTTAGCATTTGTTAAAATATTAATCTTTTTTCTTTTAAAGATTTTTTCAAGCTCAATAGAAACATCCTTATCTTCAACTGGCAAAATACGATTTAATCCTTCAATCAGGGTAACTTTAGAACCAAAACTACTATATATACTTGCAAATTCTACTCCAATAGCTCCAGCACCTACAATAACTAATTCTTTAGGTATTTGACTTAAATTCATAGCCTCCTTTGATGATATGATATATTTACCATCAATATTAATATTAGGAATCGTTTTAGAATGTCCTCCTGTTGCAATAATAATAAATTTTGATTTTATTTCTTTATTGTCATCTAACAATATGGTATTACCATCTTTTAATTTTCCATAATTGGAAAGATATACTACGTTATTCTTATTCAATAAATATTCAATTCCTTTATTTAAACGTTTGGCAACATCTCTAGATCTTTTTATAACTTTTTTCCAATCTAATTTATACGAAGGAATCTCAATACCAAATTTTTTTGAATTTTTTACCAAGTCAAATATATACGCATTGTGCAAAAGAGCTTTTGTTGGGATGCATCCCCAATTGCAACATACACCACCTAAATCACTTTTTTCTACTACAGCAACCTTTAGTCCTAATTTAGCAGCCCTAATTGCAGCAACATACCCACCTGGTCCTCCACCAATTATAACTACATCATAATCCATTAAAATTTCTTTTCCATACTTATTAAATCTAAGAATTCTTTTCGTGTTTTATGATCTTCTCTAAACAAACCAACCATACTAGATGTTGAAGCATATGAATTCTTATTTTGTACTCCTCTCATCTGCATACACATATGATTTGACTCTAGAACAACAGCTACACCTTTAGGTTTTAATATAGAATCTATTGTTTGAGCTATTTCTACTGTCAATCTTTCCTGAACCTGGAGCCTTCTTGAAAACAAATCTACTATTCTAGGAATTTTTGATAGACCTATTATTTTACCATTTGGTATATAAGAAACATGAGCTCTTCCAAAAAAAGGTAATAAATGATGTTCACAAAGGCTATAGAACTCAATGTCTTTAATTAAAATCATATTATCACAATCTTCAGTAAAAATTGCATTATTAACAATTTTATTTAAATCTTTTTTATAACCTGATGTTAAGAATGACCAAGATTTTGCAACCCTCATTGGTGTTTTTAATAACCCCTCCCTTGAAGGGTCCTCGCCTAATTCTTTTAATAACTCTCTAGTTATCTTTTCAATTTTTTTATTAATTTCCATTTATATCTGGTCCAAAATATTCTGTAAATATTGTTGGAGTCTCCCTTAATTTAATTTTGTATAATTTAGCTGGTTTTTCAATTTTTGACGAAATTTGCTCCCAAATAAACAAAACTAAATTTTCTGTTGATGGTTGTTTTCCTTCAAACCATCCAATATCTTTTTCAATTTGACTATGATCTAATATATTTATTACATTTTCAAAAACGATAGATTTAATATCTTGTATATCTACTATAAAACCAGATTCAGGATTAATTTCTCCTGTTATAGTAACATCTAATAAATAGTTATGGCCATGAACTTTAATATCATCTCCAAATACTTGATAGTTTTTATCTTTGTCCCACTTATTATTCCAATACTTATGAGCAGCACAAAATTTAAATTGTTTTGTTAGATAAGGCATTTATTTAAAATTATTTTTTTATGATTAAATCAAATCCGTACCCTTAAAATTAACATACTTTTATCATTTATAAAAATGGTAATAGATAGGTAAAAAAAAATATAATTATTTGTATATAATGATATTTTTTCAATATATTAAATTAAGGTTATTAAAAAATAGGATTTTTATAAAAAATGTATAGAGAATTTATAATATTAACGAGCGTAATAGTACTATCTATGTTTATGACTGTTCATAATCGCAACAAAGAAGCTATAAACAATAGTGAGACACGCCTATCTATTCAACGAGAAACACAAGAAGAGATGCTGATTCAAGAAGGAAATTTAATGAGATTAAATGGTGGAATTACATTTACAAAAAATGCCAATCTAATTATAATAAAAGATCCTTATTCAACAATTATATTAGATAAAAATAGTACAGATGAGATTATTGCATTTCTAGAAAAAGAATAATTCTTAGCTAAATCCCAAGTACAAACCAAAATTATAAACAAAATATGACATTAAATAAGCAAGAGCAGTCATATATCCAATCATAAACATAGGCCATTTCCATGTATTTGTTTCTGTCCTAACAATTGCAAATGTTGCAACACATTGTGCAGCATAAACAAAAAATACCATAATTGATACAGCTACAAGTGGAGTAAACACATTTTTACCTGTTTTTGGATTTATATCATTCTTCATTGCATCTTTTAAATTAATCATATCATCTCCATCATCTTCAACATTATATATTGTTGATAATGTACTTACAACAACTTCTCTTGCTGCAAATGATGTAATCAATCCTATACCTATTTTCCAATCAAAACCCAATGGTTCAATTATTGGCTCAATTAAATGTCCCATTTTACCTGCATAACTGTCACTTATTTGGACACTTTCACCATCTATCTTAGGAAAGGATACTAAAAACCATAAAACAATTGAAATAAACATTATAATTTTACCTGCATTAACTAAAAACAACTTAGACCTATTTATTAACTGCTTATAAACAGACTTAATAATTGGTAGTCTATATGGAGGAATTTCCATTATTAATGTTGGATTACTTCTTTCTGATAAAAATTTACTAAAAACTTTTGCTAATATAAATGCTGTTACAGTACCTAAAAAATACATAGCAACCATAACAAGTCCTTGCAAACCAAAAAAATTAAAAATATAAACATTAGGTATAAATGCACCTATCATCAATACATAAACAGGTAATCTTGCTGAACAACTAATTAAAGGTAATATTAATATTGTAACTAATCGCTCTTTCCAACTATCTATTGTTCGAGTTGAAATAATTCCAGGAATAGCACATGCATAGCCACTCATAATAGGCAGAACAGATTTACCATGCAATCCCATCATTCGCATAAATTTATCCATCATAAAAGTAACTCTTGTCATATAGCCTGTATCTTCAAGCAGTATCATAAAAAACATTAATATAATTATTTGTGGCAAAAATATAACAACTCCACCAACTCCAGCAATAATACCATCGACAATTAAATCTCTAAAAATCCCCTCTGGTAAATTTCTATTTACATTATTTCCAAAACTTGTCACTAAACTATCTATAAAATCCATAGGGACTGAAGCAAATGTAAAAATAGATTGAAAAATAAAATATAATAATCCGACATAAAGAATTGGACCAAAAATCGAATGTGTTAGAACCTTATCAATTTTTTCACTTTTAGACTGAAGTTTAACTTTTTTTATTTTTTTATAATCTGACTTATATAAAACATCATCTATAAAACCATATCTTAAATCTGATTCCAAGGTTCTAATGTTTTGCAACATATCATTGTCAATCGCAGATAATATTCTATTTCTCTCTTTTAAAAGCTGAGCTTTAACAGAATCATTAAAAAATAATTTATTACAAAAAGATTCACTCGAAAATATTGATAAAGACAAATCTTCAATTATTTTTTTAGATAATTTTAAATGATTATTTATTATATCAAATAATGGTTTTAAAAGATTTTTATTAGATGAAGACAACTTTAAGCTATTATTAATGGGCTGAGTTAAATTAGTCTCAACGAATCTTCCTAGAGTTATTTTTAAGTTTTTTAATCCATGTTTTTTTGAAGCGGAAAAAGGTATAATATCAAAAATATTGAAATTTTTCTTTAATTTATCAATATCAACTATCTGATTTGGATCAACAATATCTGACATGTTTAATAATACAATAATAGGAATATCCAATGGTAACAACTGAGAGAAAAAATATAGATTCCTTCTTAAATTAGTTATATCTGCTACATAAATTATTCCATCTGGCCTGGAATCTTCATTACTCATCCATGATAAAACAGCATTTCTAACTACTGATTCATCAATTGATTGAGATTTGATACTATATGATCCTGGATAATCATTAAGTATAATATCTTTGTTGTTAACTCTAATATTTGAAGATTTCTTTTCGACTGTAATTCCAGGATAATTTGAAACTTTCTGATTTAAACCTGTTAACAAATTAAATATTGCTGTTTTACCAGAATTTGGATTACCTAAAATTGAAAATTCAAATTTATTTTTCATCACTATTAACTATATAAATTTTAGTAGCATCTTCTTTCCTAAGTATTAAATAATAATCATTAATTTTAACTTGAATTGGACCTCCAAATGGTGTTTTCTTTATTAAACGAACTTTTGCACCTGAAATCATTCCCATTTCCGATAATCTAGTAACAGATTTCAAATCACCAAAATGAGAAATTTTTGCAATAGAATTATTATTTAAGCTGTATAATGTTTTCATATAATGAGAATTATTCTCATTCTTAATTTATCATTTTATCAGAAGTAAAAAAAAATGTTTTTTTTTATAAATATATCTTTTTAAATTCTATTATGAGATTGATTCTCATTTTCATAAATAAACAAAAGGAATAAAAGTACAATGAAAAAAATACTCTTATTAACAGCTTCATTATTCGCATTTATTTGCGCTGATGAATTCGTAGAAGATGGTACAACATCAATTGGTGGCTATGGTGAATTACACTATGATATGGAAGCAAATGATGGTGATGGTAAACTTGATTTTCATCGTTTCATCTTTTATATTAAGCATCAATTCGATTCTCAATGGTCAATGATGTCAGAAGTAGAAATTGAACATAATATGGTTTATAGTGAAGGAGATGGTGGATATCTTGCTATGGAGCAGGCTCACTTAAACTACTGGAATGGCACTTGGGGTTGGAAAGGTGGTGTTTTACTTGTACCTGCAGGCATAACAAATGAATACCATGAACCTCCAACATTCATGAGCGTTGAGAGACCAGAATATAATAAATACATAATCCCAACAACATGGTTTGATAATGGTTTTGCATTCTATGGTAAAAATGGTGACTTTAACTGGAACTTTACTATGACAGGTGATTTAGATGGTGATGGTATCGGCAAAGGCATTAGAAGTGGAAGACTTAAAGGTGTTTCTACAACTACTGCTAGTTGGACTAAAACACTACAAGGATCATGGACAGGCATGGAAGGTGTAAAACTTGGTGGTTCTATGACAATGAATGATGCTCCAGTTTCTGATGACCACGTAAATGGTGGTGAAGCAATTGGTGTTACTTTAACTGAGTTCAATGGTACATATTCTAAAAATAATATGTATGCCAGACTAGAGTATGGTATGATTGATTACACTAATAATTGGCATGATTTAGATGGTTCTGAAGATGGTGTTGCAGATTATGAGGTTGAATCTTCATCAGGTTACTACCTTGACTTAGGTTATAATATCGCTGATATGGTTGGCTGCGATGGTGATCTTTATGTGTGGATGAGAAACAGTTCTTACAATAAAGATGATAATGATGATGCAACAGATATATCATTATTTGGCTTAACATTAAAACCTTTAGACAATATCTCATTTAAACTTGAAATGGGAACTAAAAATGATGACGATGTAATGAGAATGGGCTTAGGTTACATGTTCTAGATTTTCTTCCTGTATGTTTTTCGATATATGCCAATACCGTAAGCATACGCAAAGCCCTTACCTGCTTGTATACCAGGTAAGGGCTTTAATAAATAAAAAATGATAAATTTGAAATATATACCAATAATAATATTTACAAAAATACTTTTATCCTCTCCTATTATGGATAAAACACTAAGTACAATAAAGCAATCTTTCCCTAACAACATTAGTATTAAGCATAATCTATACCAAATTGATAAAAAGACATTAAAAGAAATACAAAACACAGTTAGACAGAAATTTTTCAGAAAAGAAGTTAATTGTTGGCATATTATCAATGATGATTCCACACACTACTATGCAATATTAGATAATGTGAAAGGAAAATCACTACCAATTACATTCTTAACTATCTTTGATGAAAATAATAAAGTTTTTGATTCATCAATAATAAAATATAGAGAAGCATATGGAGGAGAAATTGCAAGCAAAAGCTGGTTAAATCAATTTTTAAGCTATACAGATTCTTCTAATTATAATGTTGGAGATGCTATCAGTGGTATATCAGGAGCTACTATTTCTGTAAATTCAGTAACAAAAGGAATAAATAAATTATCTATATTAATAGACTATATAATTAAAGATTTCAATGATGAACTTTAAACTTAAAGATTTAGATAATACTGCAAAAGCTTTCTTAGCTTCTTTCTTATTTACCATGCAAATTGGAATATTCATTGGCATAGGATATATTTATTTTACAACAAATTTAAATCCTGAAGGGACTATAGAACATTATAATGGATCAGAAATTATTGGAAATGAAATACCAGAAGAATATCCAAAATCATTAGAAAGCATGATACTAAATACTCATGCTCATGTTAATAGCTTTGCTATAATTAGCTTATTAATTGGAATTATATTTTACTTTAATTCAATTATTGGTAATAAGTTAAAGTTACTGCTATTAATTGAACCATTTATTTCAATCATTATTACATTTTCAAGTATGTGGTTAATGAGATACCTAAATGAAAACTTTGTTTATCTGGTTATGATTTCAAGTTTTTTAATGTATATATGTTGGTCTATTATGGTAATGGTTAGCTTTTATGAGTTAATCAAAAAGAATTAATCAATTATAATATTTACCAAAGCAATTACATCTGTAACATTAATAAATCCATCTTGATTTATATCTGCTATTTGCAATTGACAATCATTATAGTTGATAAAATTCAAAATATTATTTACAATAGAAATGATATCAGTTACATTTATTTGCTGATCCATTGTAACATCACCTGAAATATAATTACATGAAGAAGTAAATTCAAAATCACCTGAATATCTAAATGATAAAAAACCTCCCTGTCCATTATTATTATAATAACTAAAGGGCCAAAACTTAACTATATCTTCTCCGTCTGAAGTCAATACATGCATTACATAATGTGTAACATTTAATTGATATTCATCGTCAAACCATCCCCAAGAATTCAAAGCTGCATTTTTTATTCCTGGACCAAACGTATGAGTTGTCAAATCATAAAAATCATTTAATATTGAATCCTCAATCCATTCATGATTTATTGTACTACTATCAATATTACTCCATTCATCTATCCACGTTACAGTAGAATCTACACTCGCTCCACCATAACCATCACCAGATAATCCACTATTTGTTTTTATATGCTTTCTTTGAAATGCTATATCCCAATCATTTGAACTAAGAGGATCTTGAGGATAAACAATTTCAGCTGTTCTTAGAGAAAAATAAGTCCAATTATTATAATCTGAAGCATCAATTGTAATTGTTGTATCAACCTGTGTAAATAAAATATTAAAATAAAATAATATTAAAATTTTTCTATTCATAATTTTTATTAAATTTAATTTCAAACTGTATAAAATATCTTCTACCAGGATCATAGCTGCTTAATATATCAGGTGAAAAATTTCCAAGTCTACTTGAATCCTTATAATTTAGAACATTTTTAACTCCAAAATTTACATTCATATATTTACTAGGTACAATAAAATATAAATCAGATAAAAAATAATCTTCTAATATTTTTATAGAGTTCCCTCCAATATGATCAACCTCTTGATTAAAATTATTTTTTTCACCTAAATATTTGATATTTAAAATCATTCTAAGTTTAGTTAGGATTTTTTGTGAAAAATTAAGCCTAAAAGCATGCTTGCTAATACCTTCTAATATTTCACTGGAAGAGCTCTTTGCATCAGTTAAATTATAAACAAATTTTAAGTTTGTATTTTTATTAATTTTTCTAAAATAATGAACATTTATCCCATTAATAATTACATTATCATAATTCTTATATTCTAATCCTAAATCTGTATATTCTGTAGATATCATATTATTTATATCATTTCTATAAAAATCAACAGAAAAATCATTTATAAAAGTTCTTTTATCTAATGAAATACTAAAATAGTTATTTTCTGTAGATTTAAGATTAGGATTACCATATATATTTGGTTCATGATCTGTCCACTCATAATACAGCTCCTTAATTGATGGATTCCGATATCCTGAACTATAAGAAAATCTATAATTATATCCACTATCCATTCTAATTAAATAAGAAATTGATGATAAAACCTTGCTTTTTTTGGATGGAAAAATGTTAAATAAAAGCTTATTATCCGTGTCATAAAAACGAAGCCCAATTGCTAATTGATTTTTATTTTTCAAACTCCACTGATTATTAAAATATAAAGAGCTGCTTATATATGACTTTGTATCATTAACTCCTGAGAATATAGATTCATGTAAAAAGTCTCCAGATAAATCAAAAATATTATATGCTGAATATTGCTGGTCAACATATTCATAACCTAATAAAATTTTATAGCTATCATGATTATAATCATATTCAAGATTAAATTCGTTATGATTTAATCTACCCTGTTTAAATTGCTCTCCATTTTCTATATAATTATTTGCATCATAATAAGGATAATAATAATACTTAGAATATTCTTCATTGAAGAATATGATTTTTAATGATTCTTCTAAAGATTTTTTATAATTATATTTAATTTTTCTTACTTTATCTTTATATCTATTCAAAGGAGCATCAAAAACTATTAAATTTGAAAAAGTTGACTGGTCAAATTCTTCTGTATACTTAGTTATATTTGAAGAATAGTTCTTATAAAAAAATTCAATATTATTTTCATTATTTAACATATAGACAAATTTATGACCCAATGTATAATCTAAATGCTCATCTAATGTTTTTGAATACTCTGATTGGGGAGTTAAATCATAACCGTCTGATTTTTTTTTAACAAAATTTAAATTATAATATATTTTTTTATAATTCAAACCTGTATCAATCGAAAGCGATTCTATTAATGGATTATCATTTAAAAAATTAATATTTAACCAATAAGGATTTTTATTTTTCTTTGTTATTATATTAACTACACCACCTATAGCACTTGACCCATATAAAGTTGACATTCCACCTTCAATGACTTCTATTCTATCAACATTTGATAAATTTAGCATTGAAAAATCTAAATTTCCCGCATATTCCCCCGTTACTCGATCTCCATCAACTAAAAAAGTCAAGTACTTATTATCAAGACCTTGAACCTTAACTCTATCATCACCATGATTAGATGCAACCGCTTGAACATTAGGCATCGCTATCTCTAACATATCTTTAACTCCTGCATATGAAGCATCATCAATTTCACTATTTGTTATTACATGAGTTAGTATTGGAGTATCTTTTATATGACGCGCTGATTTTGTACCACTGACAACAATTCTTTCAAGCTCAATATCTTTATTTTCAAGAAAAACAGCAATAGTATTGTTTTCAATTGTTTTTAAATCAATTTCCTTATAATCAAAAGCTATATGTGATAATCTTAAAACTTCCCCATTATTAATATTGATTATAAAATAACCTTGCTCATCTGTTGATGTACCTACATCCTGTCCAATAACCTCTACATTAACATTGGTTACAGGATTTTCAAGGGAATCAAAAATATAACCTTTTAATAATTCCTCAGAAAATAAAAATGATATAATAAAAATAATATAAAACATATTTTAAAATAAAAAACGAGCCCTATAAATTAAACTATAAAGCTCGTTTTTTATATTTATTTTCAATCTATAAACTATTTAATAAGCATTAGCTTCTGTGTTGATATATCTCCTGCAGATACAGCCTGCACAAGATATACACCACTTGCTAGATGACTTGCATTAAAATTAACTACATGTCCCATAGAATTTGCATTCATATATCCATCAACTAATGTTGCTACTTTCTCACCTAAAATATTATAAACATTAACCGATACAAATCCTGCTTCAGGAACTACTATACTTACCTGAGTTGAAGGATTAAATGGATTAGGACCAACCACGCTAACTTTAATACTAGATAATTCAACAACTTGGTCTACAAAAACATCACCTGATTGATTTACAACATGCACAGAATTAATAATCACATCACCTGTAAATGTAGCAATATCAGTAATAGAATGAGAACCATCTGTTACTATCATCAATGTTGTTTTATTAGTATTTGTTCTATATTCTGAAACAAATGCGTCAACAAGTTCAATATCAAAATTAGAACCATGAGATAAAGTTAATTGTATTCCCTGAACAAAGCCATCAGACTCTAGTCTTAATGAATTATCAGATATTATTAATTTAGAATTAACAGCATCAATATTTAATAATAATCTATCAGAAAGAATAATATTAATAAGAGCAACAACATCACTAACATCTACAGAACCATCATTATTTATATCTCCACATGATACATCTAGATTAGAAGCTCCTAATATAAAATTTACCAAGTAAACTACATCTGCTACATTTATAATTCCTGTGGAATTAAGGTCTCCTACAATAGCATTTCCATTAGCTACACCATCACAATCTTCACATGATGCATTCCAATATGGATTCATAGGATTATCTGGGGATGCCCACATTTCATTAACTCCATCACATGTATCTGCTGGCATTGAAGCATGTGTCACCGTATTATAACATAATTGAGCATGACATACTCCACAATCATCTGTTGCACCTAAACCATTTGCATCACCATCACAATCAACTGAATTTCCACTTCCACCAGTGGTTCCACCATCATCACTAGCATCTGAACAATTACTATTAAAATATGGATCTCCTGGAGTTCCTGGTATATAATAATTATATCCTAAATTGTTACATTCATTTTCAGTTAAATCATAATAAACACTATGCATTGGATCATCTCCTACACCTGCACTAAAAAAAGTATAGCAGTATGAATTCCAACAATTACCACATGAATCTTGAGTATATCCATTTGGACAAGAATTACAATAACTATTATAATATGGATCTCCAAAATCACCTGGATTTACCCATATATAATTACATTCATCTTCGGTTAAATCATAACTTACAGAATGAGTTTGTTGATTATAGCAATATGGCAACCAACAATTGCCACAATCATCTTCTATAAAACTATAATTGGAATTAGGTGCTACATCAGGACAAGCACAAAATATAAAACTACTTATTAAAAATAAATTTATTAAATTTTTCATTATAAATCTGTTCCTTGCATTTAAATTAATTGACTATCATTATAATTTAAATCAATAGAAAATATTGATACAAGAACTTTTTCGACTTATTGGTCGAAAAACATAACTTTGGTTCGAAAATACTTAGTTAAATATCATTTTTTTAGCTATGAGCCAAGGAAGAATTATATACAAGGAGACATCTCTGATAAGGTAATACAAAAAAATTCCAACTGCTGCTTTCCATCCATATTTTTCAAATAGGCCTAATATTCTATTTTTAAATTTTGTTACGAATTTTTTTATCATTTTTTTGGTCTTAAGAAATTTTTCAACATATCTTCAAATTCATTATCTTTTAAATCTTCTTCATTACTTATTAATAATTGATGAAAGAGGCCTCCGATTGCTTTCATAAGCAAATTAGGATTTAAATCTACAAATTCTTTTTTTTCAATTCCCTTTTCTATAATACTTTGTAATATAGCATACAATCTTTCCTGATAGATTTTCCAGGGCTGCTTATTTGGATCATTTATATAGTTAGGTGCAGTAAATAAAAATCCATATAAAATTTTATCTTCGGTTACAATCTTTCCCATCTTTCTTATAATACCAATAAATTTTTTACGAGGCCCAATATTTTCAACTACTCTTGACTCTATCCCCTCCCAAAGTCTTTTCCATCCATATTCCATAATATGAACAAAAACATCATCTTTTGAAGTGAAATAATAATATAATGTTGCTTTCCCAAAACCAGACTCGTGAGCTATTTCATCCATAGTAGTTTTTTCTATACCTAATTCATTAAAAACCCTTAATGAACCTTCAAGAATAGCTAATTTCCTTTGATTTCTTTCTTCTACTTTTCTTTTTGATATCATATTTATAGACTCCTAGGTCGAAAATTAAAAATATAAATACATATGTTCCAAATAATTTTCATTTATTTTCTTTTTCATTTGAAATATGAATAATTATTCTTTTAATACTACTAATTAATAAAGATTTAGTGAAAACCAAATCGTAACCTTTATTTTTTGCCTTTGACTGCAGCGATTTGGTTAACTTGGAACAAACACCAAAAACAGGCAATTTAGATGTTTCCCTTATATGACTAATTATATTAAGATTATCAATATCTAAGTCAATAATTGAAACAGATAAAGATTCATTAGAAAAAAGATCATTTTTATTTAAAACATCTTCTTGATTAAAAAAACTTAACAAAAATCCAAACTTATTGCATTCAGTTGCTAGACTAGTACAGAAAACTGCATCATCAGACATAACATTTATATTAAAGTGTTCTTTAAGCATTTATTTTTGGAGAATTACTCCAGTTAAAATCTTTTATATTTTCTATCTCATTTAAATTATCAATAGTATTATTAACTGCATTTATTAAAAAAACCACATCTATTCCTCTTGAATTTTGCTTATATAAATCTAATTTTAGCAAACATTTACCAAACATACTCTTAGCACCATTAATATTTAAATTTGTTATGTGAAAATATCCAACAGATAACTGAATTAAACCTTGGATAAACTTTGCATCTTTCAATCTGTATTCTGTCCATAAATCTTCCCAATATTCATGAGCATCATAATAGTTACGATTGTTAAACGCTTTAATGCCTTTTGAAAATAATTCTTTTTTAATTTCTTCTTCTGTACTCATTAATAATCTCATAATAATTATCTGCTTCTTTTATTTCTACTGCTATTACTTCAGGATCATGATATAAATATAAAATCCAATTATTATTAGCAGCTAAATCAAGAAATACTTTCTTCTCTTTTAAGGTTAACGAGGCATTTAAATCATACCCCATTATCCATGGCAATTTCAAATGTGATTTAAGAGGAATCAAATCTGAACAAAAAACTAATTTTTTATTATTTCCAGAAATTACAACTAACTGTTGACCTGAGGTATGTCCACTAACAACATAAGTATTTATACCAGGTAAAATTTCTACATTATCTGGCAAAATATTCAATACATTATAATCTTTTAGACAAGTAAAATTTTCTTTTAAATAACTAGCTCTATCTTTAGGATTAGGATTTAAAGCTGCTTCCCAATTTTTAGAGGAAATATAATATTCAGCATTAGGAAACTGTGGTCTCATTTCTCCATTTAATTCTTTTTTAACAGCACCTCCCGCATGATCAAAATGCAAATGAGTTAATATTACATGTGTTATATCTTTAATTGAATAACCGAAATCACTTAAAGTATTACTTAAAGAATAATCTCGTTGATTGATATCAAACATTTCTTTAAATTTTTCACTAAAATGATCTCCTATTCCTGTTTCAATTAATACAATATTCTCACCATCATCAAGAAGCAAACATCTCATTGCTAATTGAATTCTATTTAAATTATCACTTGGATTTGTTTTATCCCATAGCACTTTAGGAACACTTCCCATCATAGCTCCACCATCTAGCTTAAAATCACCAGACTCTATAACTTTAATTTTCCATTTTCCTAAGTTTGTTAATTGCATTTATCTAAATAAATATTCAAATCATTCCAAATTTCTTTATCATAGCTACCACCTGATGCTTTTAATGCACCTCTAAACATGTCTAGCATTATAATTAATTTTACATCCAATTTATCTTTACTTAACTTTTGTAGATATAAACTAATCCATTTTCTTCCATATTTTAACTGATCACCAAAAACTTGTAGTTGATTCTGATTATTTGAAAAATCTACACCTTTAGAAATATTTATTTTTATATATTTTGAGATATTCACCTTCCTAACTAAATCCTCATTTAAAATAGATTGATAAATTAATATTTTTTTTATGGACTTACTATTATATACATACTTTGAAAAATCAACGACCTTCTCCTCATTAACTGACACTCTGTTAATAGACTCATTATTAGCGATATATTTCAAACAAAACAAAATACTATCATTAATGTTCTTATGTTTTAAAAATAAAGACATTTTATATACTGACCAAACCAAAGAATATACCGGGCTATTATACTTAATAGCAAACTCTAATAAAAACTCTAGGATATGCTTTCCGTCTGATACTTTCAACAAAGAAAAAACATTTTTTATTGATTTATTGTAATCATTAGATAAAAGAGATTCTTCTAATGTAGCAAATGAAATAGCAGATGGAATCTCGATCTCATCAAACACTCCAATTGCATCAGAAGACTTACAACTATTAGTATAGTTAATACAATAATCAAGTAAATGATCATGTGATATATCAAAATCAATACCTATAATTGATTTCACAGCATTAACAAGACTTACAGAGTGTATATCTACATCAGCATCTGTAAATAAAGATTTATAATAATAGTCTGATAATTTATGTTTAACTAATTGAGCATTCATTTTTTTAATAAATATACATATACTAAATTACCTATAAGTTATAGTTTTAATTTAAACATTATGATTGCAACAAGTCTATACACTTATATTGCTATACTTATTAGAAATAAACTTCCAATAGAAAAATGGTTTTTTCCAGCTTTCCTTATTGGAATACTGCTTCCTGATATAGATACAATAATTATATTTTTAAATTTTTTAAATATTAATTTGTACAATCACACCTTTGGACATAGCATTATTTCTGCACTATTAATATACTTAATACTATTAATTACATACGAAATATATAAAGAAAAAGCATATTTAAATCTTGCAAATGGAATAGTATCAGGTATGCTGTTACATATTTTTTTAGATATATTAATGTCAATAAATCTTATAAATATATTTTGGCCACTTCCTTTCAATGCCATAACTATATATAACAATGTTATTATTCAATATTATTTAAAAACATATATAAATATATTATTCTTTTTACTATTCAGATATTTCTTTTTCTATTCTATAGAATGTATTATTAACAACTCTAACAAAAAGGGTTATTTAATAAAAATACTATCTCTTTCAATGACCATAGAAATATATATAATAATTTTATACGCTATATTTATGGTATTAGATATGAAAGAAATTTCAAATTTAATATTCTTAATAGGATATTGCTTTTCTATATTGATTTCATACTATACAATATTATCTGGATGGAATAGTTTTAATTATTTAAAGAATGAAAAAAATAAAAAAGGCTTATTTAAAAAAGAGCGTGAATTAATTAATATTAATTAGTTTATTTAAATGCCTGAATTCCAGTTATTTCATGACCAAGAATCAAAGTATGCATTTCGTGAGTTCCTTCATATGTATAAACACTTTCTATGTTCATCATATGTCTCATAACAGGATAATCAGAAGTTATACCATTAGCTCCCAAAATTTCTCTAGCTAATTTTGCACATTCTCTAGCTACCCACACATTATTTCTTTTTATTAAAGAAACCTGAGAATGTTTTAAAGATTCATTATCTTTATTCCTTCCAACCTGCATAGCAATTATTTGACCCTTAGTTATTTCATTAAACATCCAAACTAATTTTTCTTGAATTAATTGAAAACCTGCTATTGGCTTACCAAACTGTTCACGATCCTTTGAATATTTAAGTGCAACTTCGTATAAATTCATGGCTGCACCAATAGCTCCCCATCCAATTCCATATCTTGCCTGATTCAAACAACCAAGAGGACCTTTCAGACCTTCAATATTTGGTAACAAATTTTCTTCTGGAACAAAGACATTTTCTAAAACTAGCTCTGAGGTTATAGATGCACGTAATGACCATTTACCTTTCATTATAGGCGCAGAGAAACCTTCAAAATCTTTTTCAACTAAAAAGCCTCTTACAACGTTTTTTTCATCTTTAGCCCATACAACTGCAACATCAGCAATAGTTCCATTAGTAATCCACATTTTAGAGCCATTTAATACATAACCACCATCAACCTTCTTTGCGTTAGTTATCATGCCAGATGGATTAGAACCAAAATTTGGCTCAGTTAATCCAAAACATCCTATTTTCTCTCCTTTAGCCATTTCAGGAAGCCATTTTTTCTTTTGCTCTTCAGAACCATACTTATAAATAGGATACATAACCAATGATCCCTGCACAGATACAAAAGACCTTACACCTGAATCAGCTCTTTCTAGTTCTTGACAAATCAAACCATACGCAGTACTTGACATTCCTCCGCATCCATAATCTGTTGGCAAATTACAACCTAAAAATCCTTGAGCGCTTATTTTTTTTATTAATTCTTTAGGAAAAGTACCATTTTTATAATTTTCCTCTATAATTGGCATCACCTCTTTAGAAACAAATTCATGAGCCATATTCTGAACCATTACTTCCTCTTCAGAAAAGTGTTCATTAATGCCTAAAAAATCCATACAGCTTAACTTCATTTAATCTCCATATAAAAAAAATTTATTATTTAAATTTAAACATAAATATCGTGTACAAAAAAGAGCTTTAATAATTAATTAAATATTCAACAGCATCACTAATCTTTGACTTTGGAAAATAAATATCTTGCTCAATATCATCAGTAAATGGAATTGGAGTATCAATCGATGCTAATCTCATTACAGGTGCATCTAAATACTCAAAACAATTTTCACTAATAATTGAAGATATTTCAGCACCAATTCCTCCTGTCAAATTATCTTCATGCAATATAAGAACTCTATTTGTTTTCTTTACAGAATTAATAATTCCTTCTTTATCAAGAGGAACCAATGTTCTTAAATCAATTACTTCTATACTATAATTCGATTTATTTAAATATTCTTTAATCCAATTTACAGCTAATCCATAACACACAACCGTTAAATCTGTTCCTTCTTCTAAAACCTTCAACTTTCCAAGTTCAATATTATACATATCATCTGGTACTATAGACCTACTGCTTCTATAAAGAGCTTTATGCTCAAAAAACATAACTGGATTAGGATCATCTATCGAAGAAAGTAGCAATCCTTTTGCATCATAAGGATTAGATGGATATACAATTTTTATTCCAGGAATGTGAAAAAATGTAGACTCATTGCTTTGTGAATGAAATGGACCTCCTCCAATTCCAGCTCCTGTAGGTAATCTTAATGTAACATTTACAGATTGTCCCCAGCGATAATAAGTTTTAGCTAAATTATTAACTATCTGATTAAATCCATTACTAACAAAGTCAGCAAATTGCAATTCAACTACTGGCTTATATCCTCCTAATGACAATCCAAGAGCTGTTCCAATTGCCCCTGATTCAACAATAGGCGTATTCCTTACTCTATCTCTACCAAATTCTTTCAAGAAACCTTCAGTTACTTTAAATACTCCACCATACTCAGCTATATCCTGGCCAATCAATAAAACTTTTTTATCTTTTTTCATCTTTAGATATAGTGAATTTTTAATTGAGTCTACAAAACGTAATTCTTTTTTATTATTAGAACTTGTACTTATTTTTTCAAATTTTTTATCTAAAAAAACATCTTTCAATTCATTTTCTTCTGAAGAGTATGGCTTATTTTTATTTATAACTTTATCTAATACAACATCTATTTTTTTATTAATTTCATCATTAATTTTTGAAATTAATTTTTTTGTAATTATTTTTTTATTTAGCAATACTTTTTCAAACTTCATTATTGGATCTTCTTTTTTCCATTTATCAATGAGTTTTTTTGGTACATATTTAACACCAGAAGCTTCTTCATGACCTCGGATTCTAAATGTTTTTGCTTCAATTAATACTGGTTGAGGTTTTTTCCTAATGAGAGAGGAATATTTCTTAATCATATTGTAAACATCCAATATATCATTTCCATTTACAATATCACCAATAATACCATATCCTTTAGCTTTATCAACCAAATCATTGCATTTAAATTGTTCTTTATTTGGAGTTGAAAGACCGTAACCATTATTTTCTATAATAAAAATAACTGGTAGTTCCCATACAGCCGCTAAATTCAGAGCTTCATGAAAATCCCCTTCACTTGTTGAACCATCTCCAACGAATGAAACAGCTATATTATTTTGTTTTTTTATCTTAGATGATAATGCCAAGCCATTAGCAACTGGTAACATAGCAGCTAAATGAGATATCATTCCAATTATATTATTTTGCATATCTCCAAAATGGAATGTTCTATCTCTACCCTTAGTATAGCCACCTTCTTTACCCATCAATTGAGAAAATAATTTCTCTAGATCTAGTTCTCTCGTAGTAAAAACACCTAAATTCCTATGCATTGGTAAAATAAAATCATCTTTTTTAAGAGCATAAGTGGCCCCCACAGCTATTGCTTCTTGACCTATTCCAGAAAACCATTTTGATAATTTCCCTTGCCTAAGCAATAACAACATTTTCTCTTCTATGTTTCTCGGGAGTTTTAAATGATAAAATATTTTTTTTAATTCAGAATTTGATAAACTCATAAATCTATACAACTTACTTTGTTTTCTAATACACCCAATTTATCGATTTTTAGGCTTATAGTATCACCATTTTTAAGCCATGAATTTTTGTTATTTGTTTGATTCAACTCTAATAAACATCCTGTTGCGCATGTTCCTGAACCAATTAAATCACCAGGCACTAAATCAACACCGTATGAAGCTCTTTCAATCATATCTGAGAATGACCATGTGATATTTTTAAAATTATCACTTGAAATTAATTTATCATTTAAAAAAGCCTCCATAGATAGGTCATATCTCAATTCTTCTATATTACCAATCATTTTATCTTGCAATTCATCCAAAGTAACTAAATATGGACCTATAGAAGTAGCAAAATCTTTACCCTTTGCTGGGCCCAAATTCAACTTCATTTCTTTCATTTGAATGGTCCTTGAACTCCAATCATTTAATATAGTAAAACCAGCCACATACTTATAAGCATTCTTAGCCTTTATATTTCTACCATTTTTTGATATTACCAAACCTATTTCAAGCTCAAAATCTAATTTATCTATTTGTTTATCAAATAATTCGATTTTACCAGGACCAATAACTGAATTATGATTTGAAAAATAGAAAACTGGAAATTCATCATATTCAGGAATCATATCAAGGCCTCTACTTTTTCTACCAGCCTGAACATGCTGTCTAAAAGCATAAAAATCTCTAAAAGATTTTGGCTGAATCAATCTTTCAATTTTAACATCCTTCAAACTAATAATCTCTGCATTATTAGACTCAATTAATTTCTTTAACAAAACATTATTTAATTCAAAATTTATAAGATAATCAGATAGATTATTTTCTAGAGTTTTTCCAGATGAACTAGATATATTTAAAACATCATTTTGATTAATTAGACAACCTAAAGACTTAACACCTTTATAGGAATATGTTAAAAATTTCATTTTTTAAGACTCTTTTGTTGCATCAAAAAATCTGGTCGTAGGATATGCAAAATCAATACTTCTATCCTTTTCAAAGTCATTTAAAATATCTTCCCATATAAATTGACTTGTTATTCTTCTTTTTCTTGGATTGCATAAATATCTAATCGTTAATAAAATACCAGAATCTTCAACTTTAGTATAGATTTGAGGATTAAAATCAGGCTGGTAAACCATATATAACTTTGAAACTTCTTTAAAATTTTTAGCTGCTACTTTACTTATATTTGCAGTATGTTTTTTTGAAATTTTTTCAAGTATTGTTTTTGCTTTTTTCCAATCACTTTCAAATGTTAATAAAACAGGAACTTCATTCCAAATATATTTAAAACCTTTACTATAATTTGCTAATATATCAATAAACACTTTTCCATTAGGAATGTGTATAATTCTCCCTGATGCTTGTTCACCTTCACCCCAATGACCAACTTCCATTAAAGTGAATTTAAAAAAATTAATATCAATCACATCTCCAGAATGCTCTCCAATTTGTATCCTATCACCTACAACAAATGGAGCTCTAGATAATATAAAAGCCCAACCAGTAAGATTAACAAGAGGATCTTTTAATGCTATTGCAACACCAGCAGATAAAAGTCCTAAATAAGTAGCTATAGATTCAAAACCTTTAAACCAAATTTGTCCAACTATAATTAATCCTAAAACATTAATAACATAACTTGAAATTTTCTGCCATCTGTATCTAATTAGAGCATTTGTTGTATTTTTAAAAAGTATCTTTAAAAATAGCTTTCTTAAAACAATGAACGATAAAATAGCAATGAAAGAAGCAATAAACTTCACTTGAATTGAAGAGTAAGTAAAAAACCTAGTAAACCAATCAAAGTTATCTATCATAATATTAACAATTTGGATTCCAAGTTAATTCATCATCACCTATTGTAAAATTAGCATACCGTGATAAAACAAAAAATAAATCAGACAATCTATTTAAATACTTTAGAATAACAATATCAACTAATTCTTCATCTATTATTTTCACTATAAAACGCTCTACTTTTCTACATTTCACTCGCACTAAATGGAATCTAATACTAAGCTCATTACCTCCTGGCAATACAAAGGAATTTAATTCAGATAAAGGTTTATTGTAGAAGTTAATATTATTTTCTAATTCATTTACATAGCTCATATCTATTTGAGGCATACCTTTCATCTCACTTTCAGTATCCATTGCTAACATATTACCTAAATTAAACAACTCATTTTGGATTCTTATTAGGACCTTTTCTAAATCTAAAAAATCAATATTATTTACTTTTTTTATTTCTACTAAACACGAACCAACAGCTACATTCAATTCATCGATTTGACCATAGGCAGAAACTCTTTTATTACTTTTAAGAACCCTTTTACCTCCAATTAATGAGGTCATACCTTTATCTCCAGTCTTGGTATAAACTTTATTTATTATAATTTTTGGTTTTTTAATATTTTTCATTCTTAATCTATTGATGAGCGCTTTAATTTAACAATAAGATCATTTAACAAAATATTTTGAATTTTTGTCCAAAATATTTTTTTATTTATTTTAATATTTTTCAATTCCTTATTAGTCCATTCAATATAAGTTGCATCTCCTTCAGCCACAACATCTGCTGAAGCACCCTCTTTGGTAATATAACTAATCTCACCAATGAAGCTTCCTCTTGGTAAATAAGCTATAACCTTACCATTTGATTTAACACTAACCTTGCCATTAATAAGTAATAATATTGAATTTAATTTTTTATCCTTTTCTATAATTACTTTACCATCCTGTATATTTTTAATAATACCAACTTTCCAAAAAGTTAAAAATTCGAACGTTGTTAGGCTTTTAAAAACTGATTCATAAATATCAAAGATTTTTGGTTCTATATATCTTTTTCTTCTTTCATTAATAATTATTACAATTTGGACTAAATTAATTATAACAAAAATTATCATCCAAACTGAAAAATTCAAATCTTGTTCAACATAACTTTGAGTAATAAATCTTAAAAAATATCCAAGAGTTAATAAAATCCGAATCCAAAGTATTTCTCTAAAACCTAGAGCTATAAGATTAAGACAATAACCAATATTTAATAATAATGAACCTATTTCCATACTATAAAATCACCTTTATTGAAATTACTAATAAAATTATACCCATAATTTTACTAATTATTATGGAATATTTATTTATAATTTTTTTTGAATATTTAGAAGTAAAAAATACTGATACTATACAAAACCATACACCAGTTGAAAGTACCATCCAAATGCCATAAATTGATTTAATATAAATAGAAGTTGATTGATTAACAAAAATAGTGAACAATGAAACAAAAAAAAGAATAGCTTTAGGATTTAGTACATTTGTTAAAAAACCAATTAAAAATGGATTTTTTAAGTTAAACAATGAATTGTTTGGTAAAGTATTTTTATTATTATATTTAGTATTTATTAATGATATTGATAAAAATAATAAATAAGCAAATGATAAATACTTAATAATATTATAAAAATAATTATTATTAATAAAAATATAATCCAAACCAAATATGCAGTATAAAACATGGATTGATATACCTAATGATATTCCTAAGCTAGTTTTAAGTGCAGTAATTCTACCATATTTGATACTTTGAGAAGTAACAATAACAAAATCAGGACCAGGACTAATAACTGCTAAGAAATGAATGATTATTAATGGTAAAAATTGTTCGATAATAAATATAGAATTAAATGTGTACCGAGGGCCGGAATCGAACCGGCACGGACGTATATGGTCCGAGGGATTTTAAGTCCCTTGTGTCTACCAATTTCACCACCTCGGCATTATGAGGCGTCGACCAGATTCGAACTGGTGCATAACAGTTTTGCAGACTGCTCTCTTACCGCTTGAGTACGACGCCGTAAAACTAGAGCGAAAGATCGGATTCGAACCGACGACCCTCACGTTGGCAACGTGATGCTCTACCAGCTGAGCTACTTTCGCAATAAAAATATAAAAAAGCTAAATACAAGAGTCCAATTTTAGAGAAATTAATACAAAAGGAACAATACCTTTTTTAACAAATTAATGATTATGTCCATGATGA
>CEWO01199020.1_pt1 | contig 30244 bp, 27 predicted proteins | sample 361561 | NCBI WGS metagenome assembly CEWO01 (sample SAMEA2623627, study PRJEB7988) | marine metagenome | isolation source: saline water (ENVO:00002010), including
GATATCTCTAGTGAATGGCAGATTACAGTAGAATATGAATCTGATATTGTAGTAGATGGTAGTGTAGAAGAATGTATAGCTGATGGTGATGTGACTGGTGATGGCATAATAAATGTATTAGATGTTATATCTACAGTTAATCATATTTTAGGTAATTCGGTATTAGGAGATGATAGCTTTTGTGCAGCTGACTTTAATTATGATGAAGTAATAAATGTTACAGATATTATTGCAATAATTAATATTATTTTGGAAGATTAATGCAAAAATATATTACTATAGCCTTATTAACCTTTAGCTTCTTATTAGGACAAGAAGCTGATCATATTATTTTTACTCAAATTACAATCACTTCTGATGAAGCAGAAGTGATAGCAATTCATAATCCTACAGATGACTTAATCAATTTATCAAATTATTATCTATCTGATGCACAGTCTTCAGGAAAACATTATTATAATTTGCCAACAGGAAGTGATTATTGGTCAGGATATTCGAGTGACTTTATAGCAAGATTTCCAGATGTTAATATTGGTTCTGGAGAAACTATTACCATAAGTATTAAAGATGCATCTACCTTTAATAGTTATTATTCTTATGATCCTGATTATACATTAACAGATGATATGTTGGATGCTATTGATGGTGAAAATACAATAGGTCTATCAGCTAACTTAGCTGATAATTATGAATCTTTAATATTGTTTTATTGGGATGGTTCTAGCTCAATTGTTCAAGATGTTGATTACTTTTATTGGGGAAATACTCAAGCGCTTGATTTGTATGGTATTGATAAAACTGGAGTTTCAACCTATTTGGATGATACCCCGTTTAATATCCAGGCTGGTCATACTTTAGAAGCTCATGATTTAGATTATTCATATGTTAGAAAATCAACAACTGAAAATGGGGAAAGTGGACCATCTAATAATATCACTGGAAATGGTATTACAGGACATGATGAAACCAGTGAAATATTTAATGAATCTTGGGAAATAATTATTAACCCATTATTGCCTGAACCAGTTTCTGGTTGCGTTGATAATATGGCATGCAATTATGATGAAAATGCTGAAGTAGATGATGGTAGTTGTGATTACAGTTGTGTTGGATGTATGGATCCTACAGCTGTTAATTATATTCCATCTGCAACAATTAATAATCAGGCAGCATGTAATGTATCTGGAAATTCTATCCAATATATTATTGAACAAAATCAGGGAAATGAATGTGATGATAATTTAAGTACTACATATCAGGTTATTGGATTAGTTGTTGGGTATGATGATATTAGGCCTTCTGGTGGACCTGAGGTTATTGTATTACAAGATGATAATGGCTATCAAATAGAAATTGTTGTTTGGGATTGGGATGTCAAAGATTCAGCTATCGGTTTTATGGTTGATCCTTATGATCCCTCAAAATATGTAATGCATGTTGAAGGAATATTAGGCACATATAATTGTTCATGGCAATTTGAAGTTGAAAGTGCTAGTAATATTATGTTATATGATATTTATCATCCTGAAGGAAACTTAATTGAAGATGAGACTATTATAAGAGCTGGAATATCTACAGCTCCCTATGTAATTATTCCAACACTAGGTGAAAGGTTAGACTTTAGTTATTCCTTTCCTTCAAACTCAAGAGTAATAGTTAGAATTATTGATTTAAATGGAATTTTTATAACGAGCATTGTAGATAAATATTATGATACAGGGGGTGTTGTTGAAAGACATGAAGATACTTCAGATTGGGATGGTAGAGATCATCTGGGTCAAATTGTACCACCTGGTACTTATTTAATTCAAGTTGAAGCTTCAGATTTCCAAACTGGTAGAACAACCACAGATGTTGCTCCAATTGTTGTAGGAGTTAATCATTAATGGCTAAAAAATTCATATTATTATTAAGCTTTATTACTTTTAGTACTTTTGCTCAAAGCTTTTCTAATTTATCTCATGTTGGATCAAAATCTATGGGAATGGCAGGTGCTGTTGTATCTGATGTAAATGATTTGGAGACAGTGTTTTATAATCCAGCAGGATTAGTAAATGTTAAGCCATATTCATTTATTGCAGGAACTACTGATTTATATGGTTTGAAATTTTTAAATCATCAGTTTTTATCCATTAGTTTACCTTATAAATCTGCTGTTTCAATTCAACAATTAGGTACTAATAGTAGTGGATTGTCAGATAAAAATTTATCATCTGAAAAGTCTGTCTCGTTTAGTAGAGCATTTTTTTTACTTGACGATGCAAATTCAAAATTATCTGTGGGATATAATATTAATGGTTTGATTTTTTATCAAAATGCATCTGCTGGGGTTAATGGTGATGGTACTAGTGGATTGGGTTCAGGGGAAACTACAACTCTTGGTATGGATATTGGAGTTCATGCATCTTTAAGAAATAAAATAAGTTTTGGTGCCTTTATTAAAAATATCAATAATCCTTCAATAGGAAAGGGGGCTTCTTCATCTCAATTACCAAGGAGAATGGATATAGGCTTTACTTACAATCCTTTTGATGGTTTGCATACAACTTTTGCTATTGAAAAAGTTCTGGGACAAGAACAAAGTTCTTTTAGATTTGGAATTCAATATGATATTATTGAGTCTTTATCGTTTAGAACTGGAATCCAAATGAATCCAAATAGATTTGGTTTTGGTTTAACATACAAGCTTAGTAACATTGAGGTATCATATAGTCTACTAACTCACCATTTATTATCAGCCTCTAATCTGCTATCAATAAAGGTGAACTTTGATAAATAATAAAGTTATAGTATTATTATTTATTACCTGTTGTTTTTGCATAGATAAAATAGATATAAACAATACTAGTTATAATCAGATTGCATCACTCCCTTTAGAAAAAGATAAGCTAGATGATATTTGGTTTTATGTTAATTCTGTTGGTGAAATAAATACAATCTATGATTTATTAAATGTTGATTCTTTAGATGCAAAAGATATTAAAAAATTAAAAAAATATATATTGATTAACAAAAGAGAGTACAATACATCTTCTAATTTTTCATATAAAACAGATCAATGGTTAGCTTCAGAAGGAAGTTCTGAAGGAATAGCTGAATTATGGTTAGATAGATATTATGATCCTCAAAATATTAATAATATGAATTATGATGATTTATCTTCATTACCAAATTTCAGTCCAATGGATGTGGTGGCTGTATTAAAGCAGCAACAAAGGGGAGAAATATCAGGAACATTTCAATTAAAAAACTCTCCAGGAATTAGTTATTATGGTTATAAAAATTTATTAGATTTCATAAAATACTCAGATACAGATAATAGTAAAATAAATATAAGATATACTAGTATGGTAAGATCGATTCCATCTTCTTCAAGTTTAGATGAAGATGAAATACCTGTAGATTTCATACAATCTTCTAATCCTGAAACATTAACTAAATTGTTAATTGGATATAAAAATTATAATTTTGGGGTTTTAAGATATAATCATATAGGTGAACCTTCTAATGTATACACTGACAAGGCATTTTTATCTCTTGAAAAAATAAATTTTCCATTTTTTAGATTAGATAAATTAATTATTGGTAATTTTACAGCAGCGTATGGGCAAGGTGTTGTATTTGAATCTACAGATTTTTATCAACCAAGAAGATCTGGTTATAAATTTTCAAAAAGACAAACAGGAATTAGTACAGATTTTACAAGATCAACACAGTTCGTATTAAGTGGTTTAGCTGCTCAATTTTCAACAAGTAAAATTAGATTATCAATGTTTCTCTCAAATGGTTTTCCAAAGGATAATAATATGAGGGATGCTGTAATTAATGCTGATGGTAGTTTTTCTTCCTTAATAACAATGAATCCTAGACTAGGCTATGGATATTCAAATAATGAATTAAATAAAATTAATGAGAATCTAATTAACTCCTTAGAAGAATGGACTTATGGAATCAATTTAAGATATTCTCCAAATGTAACGACTAATTTCGGGATGACATTTTATGAAAGTTTATATGATAGAGTTTTAAATCCACAGGTTGTTGAGACTATAATTGGAGGAGATGGAGATGTTGATGGTTTAGGTGTTGATATCTCTGATTATGATGATTATTCTGGAGATGTATATTACTTGAATTATATGAGTAATTCTGCAGATCCTGAAATAAATGCAATGTATTCATCATCTGGAAGCTCACCTATTTGGGATGATGCTAGATCTTTTAGAAGAGTTGTTGGTTATAATTTTAGTAAAGTAATTAAAAACATGGTTATCCAAGGCGAGTTAGGTCAAATGGATACTGATGGAGTTTTATTAGATAATGAGCCAAAAGCATATGTTGTTAATAGCTATATGCAATTCAATACATTTGATTTTCTTATTTTATATAGAGACTATGATATTGATTTTGATAATCCTTACCAAAGATCATTTTCTGAATATAAAAGGTACAAATCTTCAATTTTTGAAGATCCTTATTGGTTAGAAGATCCTATATATTATAATTTGTATTCATCAAATGCTCAGCCTCAAGCTGAGAGAGGTATTTATATTCAATCTAGATATCAATTCCATGAGGATTTAGTAGGTGGAATACAATGGGATTCATGGGTGAGAAAAGCAGATGAAGCTCAATATTTTAGAATAGTAGGTAAGTTAGAGTGGCGACCATTATTTAATTACAGAGTATACTTTAGATATAAATGGCAAGCTAGAGGTGCTTTTGATATAGCTCATCCAAGCCCATATTTTACAAAAGAAGCAAGGATTCGATTTAAGCTCAGGTTATCAAATTATAATAGTATGGAGTTATTATATTCTTGGAATTATACAACTTTTAGTCCAAGACCAAGACTAACAGGTAGTTCTAATGTATTTGATCAAGAAATGCATATTGGTGATATTGGAACACCAGATGGTTCTATAGGTTTTTCTTTTGAACATAACTTTGATAAAAACATGAAATTAAAGACTGGTTTTGTTTATGCTGAAGGTTTTATGTGGTATATTGAAGATAATGATTTTAGATTATTTGATACTAATAATGGACTTGTTCATAGCTGGGTATCATTCAATTTTAAACCTAATCCATTATTGGCTGTTAAATTAAAAGTAAGCCATTCATCTGATCACTATTCAACAACTATTGTAGGTGGTCATTTAAATGATGGCAGTTGGATTGAAAATCCATATGTCATAAATGAAAATTTCAACTATAGGATACAAATAGATTATGCATTATAAAATTTTATATATAATATTTTGTTCGTCGATTATATTTTCTCAATCTTTTTTTAATAGAGTTTTACCAGAAGAATCTTATTGTGGAGATGCTAAGTCTATGGCAATAGGTAATACTTGTTTATTAACTTCTACAAATAGTAGTGTGATTATTTCTAATCCTTCTAAGATTTCTTCTTTTAAGGGTAAATATGCTATTGATTTAAATATTGATTTTAAATCTTTAACTGAAAGAAGAAGTATTGTTTTTAAAGATGAGTGGGAAGAAAGTTTAGGTGAAACAGATTATGTGTTTAATCAAAATAATTTGTTCAACCATTCATTTGGATTATTATTTAATCAATCATTTAAAAACATAAAATTAGGTGTTGGGGTAATGTCTAAACCATATCTTTCATTTAACTATAATTATGAAGAAGAGGTAAGAGGAGATTCAAATTTATCAGATGGTGTGATTGGAATTAATGATCCAATTATAGGATATCATACTTATAATACAAGTGGAACAATGAATATAGAATCAATAGGCTTCTCTTTTTCTTTTAATAATATATTAAGAAATTTATCTTTTGGTTTAGGTATTAATAGATTGAAAGATACTAATATAAATGATTCAGTAAAACTATTAGTTGTAGATAATTATTATGAAGCAATGAATCTTGCAGATATTACTGATTTTAGTAATTCATATTTAGTTTCAGGAAGTACTTTTACTACATTTGGTATTGATTTTAATATGTTAAATCAATTAAATTTTTCATTTTCATTTGAAGAAGGAGCATTAATATCAGATAATAATAATAGCTTAGGAATAACATCTGAATTGATGTCAAATATAGTGGGACTACCACAATTTTTTGACTTCCAAAATGGAGAGCTTACATATTCATTAAGTGGTTTTCATTACAATAAGCCTGAAAAAAAGAATTTAGGAATATTGTATTCACCTAAATCAAATATTAATATGACTCTTGCTCTTGAACTTTCTAATAAATACTTTGAGCATACGACAAGTGTCCCTGGTATTGATTATGAGATAAATGATTATAAATTAGGTTTTGAGTATGCTCCTTTAAACAGTTATCCAATAAGAGCAGGGTTAGTATATAGCGAATCACCTTTTAAGGCTATTTCTCCTAAATCAATCTTAACATTAGGTACAGGAATAGACTTTGGAAAAGGAATTAATCTTGATGTTGCTATGAACTATTCAACATTCAATTATAAATATTATGATATACTTCCTTTAGAAGATATATTTGATTATAGTTGTGATCTTATTGACTGTGATACGGTCACGGAAAATAATCTAAGTTTTTTAACAACATTAAAAGTGGAATTTTAATATGAAAATATTTTTATTTTTAGTAACATTTTATTTTACAATTATATATGCAACACTTCCAAATGATGTAAGGTGGGTTAGAGAATCTAAAGAGTATGTAGCTTTATGTAATCAGGTTTATGCTAATGCAATTAGCAAATTAAAGAATACTATATCTCCTAATAAATATTCATTAAATATTGCTCATAATAACTTTGCGGTTGTAATGGATCTAGATGAAACGGTTTTAGATAATTCAGATTATCAAGTGATGTTATATGATAAAAATGAAAAATATAATCCTGAGTCTTGGGATGAATGGGTCTTAAAAGAAGAAGCTAGGCTAGTTCCAGGTGCTTATGAATATATTAGTTTTTTAAGAAATAATAATATCCAAATTATTTTCATTAGCAATAGAATGGATAAAAGACTTGAAGAAACTAAAAGTAATATGAAAAAAATGAAAATTTATTCAAGTGATGATATCTATCTTCTACGCATAGATAGGGCTGATAAAAAAACTATAAGAAGAGCTGAAATTTTTAATTCTACAGGAAGAATGAAAGATTATAAAGAATTTAAGATTATCCAATATTTAGGAGATGCAATTGGTGATTTTGAAACTGAGAGTTTAGATAGATTTGGTCTAGATCAGTTTGTTTTTCCTAACCCAATGTACGGAAAATGGTAAAAATAGTTAAAATCCTTATATTTTTTTCTTTAAATCTATTTGCAGAAGAATCTTATATTGATGTAATAACTACAAATGATTTACATGGTTTTTTAGGTGAGCAGGATGCTCACTTTATGAATCCTAATTTTCCTCCTAAAATTGTAGGTGCTTCGGCATTATATAAATATATTCAAGATATTGAAAAAGAATTGCCGAACAAATCAGATGATATTTTAATTTTTGATGGTGGTAATTTTTTTCAAGGTCATCCAACAGGTATTAACGATAGTGGAAGAACAGTTATTGAGTGGATGAATAAAATTGGTTATGATGCAATAGTACCAGGGAGTAATGATTTTTTATTTGGATATGAGAACTTATTGGAATTATCGAGCATCGCTGATTTCCCTTTTTTATCTTGCAATATTAAGTATGAAAAAACTAACAAATTGTTATTTAAACCTTATGAAATAATTAATGTAAAAGGATTAAAAGTTGGAGTCATAGGATTATCAAATTCAAATATTAAAGAGACTGTTTTAGAAAAAAATATCAAAGGTATTAGTATAGAATCTTCTTTAGAAAGTATGAATTTTTGGGTCTCTGAATTATCTGGTAATGTAGATATTATAATCTTGCTTACAAGTTCAGGAGTTCCCTGGGATAGAGATGAAGTTTATAAGGACTTTGTTGATTTAGTTAGAAGTGAAGAAATAATTGATAAGGATTTAAATGCTATAGAATTAGGATACTATGCAGATAATATCGATCTAATTATTTCAGGTGGAATTAGTAAGGGTTATAGAACTCCTTGGTACGATAATAATAGTCATACTTACATATTTCAGAATTATGGTAATGGTACTAGCTTTGGCCATTTTTATATGAATTATGATTTTGATTCAAAATTATTTACTGGATATAAAAGTGCAGTAACAAATAGTATATCTCAGACTTTATTTATTGATGATTTTACATATGATATAGATATGCATAATTGGTTAGAAGAAAAAAATAAATTAGCTATAAATAATGTTTATAAAAAACTAGATTGGGATTCTAGAATTAATTCTGATGATGATGATATTATTATTGATAAAAAAAGCAATAATTGGGATTTCCCTAATATTAATAATATAGATGGTTTAGATATTATAACTTGGAATTGTGAATTTTTCCCAGCTAATGGTAGTTTGACAATTGATGCTTTAAGTGAAGCTATTATAGAAATGAATCCAGATATTGTTGCTTTTCAAGAAATAAAAAAAAGAGGTTGGTTTAGTAAATTAATGCTATATCTACCAGATTATGATTTTATTATTTCTCAGCAATCATCTTTTATGGATCAAGCAATTATTTATAAAAAAGATCTTTTTGATTTAGTATCAAGGAAGGAATTATTCGCTGAAAATGATTATTTCTTTGCAGGCAGACCACCTCTCCAATGTGATTTATTATTTAAAGATAATAATCAGAAATTATCAATAATAAATTTACATATGAAATGTTGTGATTCAGGCCTCAACAGAAGAAAATTAGCAGCTAAACAATTATATAACTATGTTAAGTCGAATTTAGATGAATCATTATCAAATCAATATATTATTCTTGGAGATTGGAATGATGATTTGAAAGATGATGCAGGAGAACACTGCTTTGATTTATTTATGAAGGATAGTTCAATGTTTTTCCCAACATTAGATATAACTTATGATTTAGATCAAGCTTCTTATCCTAAGGAGCCTTACGTAAGTTTTTTGGATCATATTTTAGTTTCAAACTCATTAGTTAATGGTAAAAATTATACGGTAAAGACATTGCCTATTGATGATTATATGGGTAGTTATTCCATATATGAAGAATATATTTCAGATCATATGCCCGTTTTACTATCTATTTACTGATTTATTTATTTTATTACTATTATAAAATCACTAATTTTAAATATGAAAAATATAATTATATTAATATTTACATTTAATTTTATATTCTCTCAGGTTGAACAGCCTTATCCGCCTTTAAAATTAGTATCTCTACCAACAGGTGGAACATTACCGAAGGGAACATATACAATTGAGACATTATTAATGAATGAGGGTGGAATATTGCCTTCATTTGCATTAGGAATAACAGATAACTTGACTTTTGGTGTTTCTTTTGGTTTGCAGGAATTTATTGGTACAGGAAATTTGAAAAAAAATAAATCATATCCTGAAGTTCAACTTAAATATAGAATATATGATGAAACAGAGTTTACACCAGCTGTTTTAATTGGTCTTGATACCCAAGGAAAAGGAAAGTTTTTTGATAGACCTCATTATAATAGATATGAGCATAAAGCCATGGGTGTTTATTGTGTCCTTAGTAGGAATTATGATTTGTTGGGTAATTTAGGATTTCATCTTGGCTTAAATAAAAATTTATTTGAAAATGATGATAATGATGATGATATAAATTTATTTTTTGGTTTTGATAAGGCACTAAATAGAAGTTTTTCAATTTTAGCTGAATACAATCTAGCTAGAGATGATGATAATACAATAGATGATGAATCTTTAGTAATCAGAAAAGGTAGAGGGTATTTAAATGCTGGATTAAGATGGTCAGCTACAAATAGTCTAATGTTAGAAATTAATGTTAATGATATAACTAAGAATAATGAATCTGATGATTCTATGAATAGAGAAGTAAAGATCATATACTTTGAAAATTTTTAAAATTTTCATTCTAATAATTGCAAAATAATTCATTACAAGAAATAATAATAGAAAAATCAAAAGAATTAGGTTTTAATTTGATTGGTTTTGCTCCTGCAGTTGGAATTAATAAAAAAATTGATAAATGGATTGATTCAGAGTTTCATGCATCTATGAATTGGATGAAGACAAGCTTAGATCAAAGAAGAAATATCCTAAAATATTTTCCTAAAGCAAAAACTGTCATTTCATTTGGCTATAATTATTACACTGACAACAATAGAAATAGTAATGATTATAAAATCTCAAATTATGCGTGGGGAAATGATTACCATATAATTTTAAAAGAAAAATTATATGAAATAATTAAGATTATTAATATTTATAATAAAGACTATGATTATAGAGTATGCGTTGATACATCACCTATTATGGAAAAACATTGGGCTCAAAAGGCAGGTTTAGGCTGGATTGGAAAACACACTAACTTAATTAATAGCAAAATTGGTTCTTGGTTTTTTTTATCTGAAATTATCATTGATTTTGAATTGAAATATGATAAACCTTTTATGTATGATTTGTGTGGTTCATGTACTAAGTGTATTGATGCATGTCCAACAGGTGCTATTGATAATTATATTTTAGATTCTAATAAGTGTATATCATATCTTACTATAGAGCATAGAGATTCAATTCCAAATTCATTTTCCGGTGATTTTGATAATTGGATTTATGGATGTGATATTTGCCAAGAGGTATGTCCTTGGAATATTAAATACGAAAAGAAAAGCGATGATCCCAATTTTATGAAGCGAATTGAAATTGAAAATAAAAATAAAATAGATTGGGAAAATTTATCGCTAGAAGAATATCAAAAGACATTTAAAAAAAGTGCTATTAAAAGGACTAAATACAGTGGAATTACAAGAAATATTTTATTTAATAAAGAGAAAAATTAATTTAGAATACTAACTTGTTTTTTTTCTTTCCCTAAGCGATGAAATTTAACTTTACCATCAATTAAAGCAAACAGTGTATCGTCTTTACCTTTGTTTACATTTTTACCAGGATAAATTTTTGTGCCTCTTTGTCTAACAAGTATTGAGCCTGCAGTTACAAATTGCCCATCAGCACGTTTAACACCGAGACGTTTTGATTTACTGTCTCTTCCATTTTTTGTACTACCCATTCCTTTTTTATGTGCCATAAATAAATCCTATTTTTTTATTTTTTTTTACTAGTTGTAGTCTTTTTAGTTGCAGCTTTTTTAGCTGTAGTTTTTTTAGCTACAGGTTTTTTAGCCTCAGTCTTTTTAGCTACAGATTTTTTAGCCTCAGTCTTTTTTGATGCAGAAAGTTTATCAAATTTTACTACAGTAAATTGATCTCTATATCCATTCTTTTTTTGATAGCCTTTTCTTCTTTTTTTCTTAAAAACAATAACCTTTGAATCCCTTTCATGAGAAACAACTTTTGCTTTAAAATTAATGTTTTTAAGTATAGGATTTCCATAGTGCTTTTTCTTCCCATCATCAAAAAATAAAACATTATCAAAACTTAATGTAGAGCCGATTTTAGAATCCTTTTGAAAAGGAATTCTTGTATCTTTTCCTTCTTTAACTAATATTTGATTACCTTTATAATTAACTATTGCGTACATATTTCCTCATTTTAAGCTTGATAATATATTCACATGAATAACTAAAAAACAAGTTAAACTTCATTTGTTACATCCTTTTTTCTTTTTTTAGAATATACTCTAAAATTATTTGAGTTTAAAGAATCATCAATTTTTAATTCAATCCAAATCCAATTTTTAAAAATTAATGTGTTGATAATTTTATTTTTACTATTATTTATGTAATTATGCATTTCATTATTGACATACACAATTAACCTTTTATCATTATGTTTTGCTTTAAATCTCTTAATCCAATTTTCAATTTTAGTCATAGAGAAATCATATGATTCTACTCTACCAAGCCCCTTGCAAGTTTTACATTCATGAGTTAATGAGTATAGTAAGCTTAATCCAATCCTTTGCCTTGTCATTTGAAGTAGTCCATATTCAGAAAATTCTGAGATAGAAACTTTAGCTCTATCTTTCAATAGATTTCTTTTAATTTCATCATAAACTTTTTTTCTGTTTTTTGTATTTGCCAAATCAATAAAATCAATAACAACTAATCCACCTATATCTCTGATCCTAAGTTGTTTAACTATTTCTTTAGCCGATTCAATATTAATAGCTAAGGAATTTTCTTCATGAGATTTTTTACCAACAAACCTTCCGCTATTTACATCAATTACTACCATTGCTTCTGTATGATCTATTATTAAATAAGCACCACTTTTAAGCCATACTTTATTCTTTAGCGATTTTGAAATTTGATTTTCTATATTGTGGTTGTCAAATATTGGAACTTTTCTACTGTATAATTGAACGGTTTTATTTTTTTCTGGATTTAAACCTTTTATACTTTTATAAACTTTTTTATAAATAGATTTATTATCTATATAAATTTTATTAATTGATTCTGAAAACAAGTCTCTTGAAATAATTTTAGAAAAATTATAATCATTATATATTTCATTACAAGGTTCAAATGAATCAAAATTAGATTTAATATTTTTCCACTCAGTAATCAGTTCATTGTAATCATTTTTAATAATTTTTTCATCTTTTGATGAGCTGATTGTCCTAACAATGACTCCGTAGTCTTTATCTTTAAAATTACTAAGTATATTTTTTAATCTTTTTCTTTCATATTTATCATTTATTTTTTTTGATATTCCTATGTAGTTTTGATTTGGGACTAATACGATTAAATTCCCAGCTAGTGAAATATCCATTGTTACCCTTGGACCTTTGCCTAAAAAAGGTTCCTTAATAACTTGTACCATGACATCATCACCAATTTCTAAATTAGTTTGTTTATCTTTATTTGTTTTTTTTTGTTCCTCTATTTCAAATGAAACATTATTTAAACTATTAATACCGCTTATTTCAGTAAATGGTAAAAATGCATTTATATTATATCCAATATCAACAAAAGCAGCTTGCATTCCTGGCAGCACATTTTGAACTTTTCCTTTATATATGTTCCCCACCATTTTTTTATGATCAGGAAAATCTATATATAAATCAGTTAATACTTTGTTTTCAAGTATTGCTGCTCTTGAGCTACCTATAGTTGAATTAATATAGATTTCTCTATTAATTTTCATATAGACGTACCTCTTTCTTATTTATTTATAAGTGAGACAGATATTTATTTGAGAATTTTATTAGAGGGAATTAAAAGTAAAAAAATTATAATCAATAAAAAGTAATTATATAAAATAATTTATAAGTACAAAAAAATAGTAATTTAATTCCAAATATTCAATTTAAATATTTATATCACTACATAAATTTAATACTAATAAATTATAAAATTTATATATTTGTTGATTTTTTCTTTAACCTTAAATTATAACATGATAAATCAGTTTAATAACAATTGAAAATTATACATGAATGAATTAAAACAAAACATAATTGAAGTATTAAAAAAAATAAAATATCCTGAATTCAATCGAGATATAATCTCTTTTGGTATTTTAAAGGATATAGTATTTGATAAAGAAAATATTAAGATAATTTTAAATCTTAATACAAACAATGATAATCACAGGGAAATAATTAAGAATGATATTGTAAAAATTATTGATGAAAATTTTGATTTTAAAGATATTGTTATCGATTTTCTTAAAGAGTTAAAAGAAGACAATAATAATAGCCTTAGCAATATAAAAAATATAATAGCTATAGGAAGTTGTAAAGGTGGAGTAGGAAAATCTACTGTAGCGCTTAATTTAGCATGTGAATTATCTAAGAATTATAAAGTTGGTTTGCTTGACCTTGATATTTATGGTCCTAGTTTGCCAACTATGATTAAAAATTATGAACAACCAGAGTTGATTGATAATAAATTAATACCATTTAAGAAATATAATATGGAATTCATGTCTTTTGGATTTATAAATAATGATAATAAATCTACTATATGGAGAGGTCCTATGGTAGCAAGAATGACTCAGCAGTTTTTTGATAATGTACATTGGGGAGATTTAGATTTTTTGTTTATTGATCTTCCTCCAGGAACAGGAGATATCCAATTGACTCTTGTTCAAAAGATTGCTTTAAATGGAGCTATAATTGTAACTACACCACAAGATTTATCTTTGATTGATGTTGAAAAAGGTTCTGATATGTTTAGAAAAGTTAATGTTCCTATCCTAGGGATTGTTGAAAATATGTCAAATTATTGTATTGAAGGATCTATTTCTGGGCTAGAAAATTATAATGGTATAAATCTATCATTAGATGGGAAAAATATTGATGTCAGTAATGATGGTGGATTTAAGATTTCATTAAATATTTTTAGTGGTATAGGTGGAGAGAAAGAAAGTAATAGACTTAAAGTTCCTCTTTTAGGGAAATTAAATATAGATTCTAAATTATCTTTATGTTCAGATAAGGGAACTCCGTATGTATTTGAAGATATAGATACATATAATGTTAAAGAGTTTCAAAATATATCTAAAAAAATTGTTAATTAAATTTGAAAATGAATAATAATAAAATTCCTAAGCATATAGCAATTGTTATGGATGGTAATGGTAGATGGGCAACAAGTAAAAAATTAGATAGATTTAAAGGACATGAAAAAGGTGTTGAGGTTGTAAAAGAAATAACAGAATCTTGTTTGGATTTAGGAATTGATTTTTTAACGCTATATACTTTCTCAAATGAAAATTGGAATAGACCAGCTTCAGAAGTTTTATCATTAATGAATTTATTTAGAAAAACATTAGCTAAAGAAATTAATCTAATAAAAGATAATAATATAAAATTTAAAGTTATTGGTGATAAATCAAAATTAGATTTATTAACTATGAAAAAGATAGATAGTTTAGAGAAAGAAACAAAAGATAATAAGAGAATGCAATTAACATTAGCCTTAAGTTATGGCAGTAGACAAGAAATCATTTCATCAATAAATAAATTATTGAACAGCAAAAAGAATAAAATAAATATGGAAGATTTTTCAAAATCATTATATACAGGTAAAATGCCTGACCCTGACTTGCTAATTAGAACAGGTTATGAGAAAAGATTATCAAATTTTTTATTGTGGCAAATAGCTTATTCTGAAATTTTTTTTATTGATGATTATTGGCCTGATTTTAATAAAGAAATGTTAAAAAAAATAATAGATCAATATAATTCAAGAGAAAGAAGATATGGGAAATTGGATTAATAAAAATAATATAATATCTTTATTGATTTTATTTTCTTTTTTAATATCAGATGATATTTATTTATCTAAGATTGAAATAGAAGGAATAGTTACTGCAACTAAAAATCAAATATATCGAAATATTGGTTTATATCCAAGCGAGTCCTTTGATGATTTTAATAAAAATGGAATATATGATTCTGATGAAAAATATATTGATGAAAACTTTAATAATAAATTTGATAAAGGTTCATTAATATCAAATGAAAATTCTCAAATTGATTTTGAAAGATTTAGCTTAGCAATAAAAAGTTTATTACGATTAAAAGTTTTTTCAGATGTTCAATTTTACGTAACTGGTTATTATGAAAATTTTGTTGATATCAAAATTGTTGTAGAAGAATTTCCCGTTTTAAAAGAGGTTAATTTTATAGGTTGTAATAAAATAAAAGATAGTACATTGTTAGAAAAAATTAATCTTTTAAAGATGCAAAGGCTATCTGAAGATGATATAATAAAAGCTAAGAATATTATAATAGATGAATATAAAAGTAAAAATTATCATAATGTTATAGTTGATTATGAACTTCAAAAAACAGATGATTTATATTCAAAAAGTATTTTATTTAAGATAATCGAAGGAAATAAAATAAAAATAAAAAAGATTAATTTAATTGGAAACGATAGCTACTCTAAATCTAAGTTATTAAAAAACTTTTCTAATACTAGTGAGCATAGATGGTATAAATTTTGGAAAGGTAAATATATTGATAAAGATTTTGATGAAGATATAAAAAAAATAGAAACTTTTTATAAAGATAATGGTTATAGGGATATGCAAGTTACTAATAAAGAAATTAAAGTAGATAGTCATGGAATAGAAATTAATGTTTACATTGATGAAAATGAAATAAGTTATTATAATGATTTCTCTTTTGAAGGTAACTATATATTTAATGATTCAGAATTATTAAATGATTTAGGTTTTTCAAAAAATCAAATTTTTTCTAAAACTGAATTTGATATTGGATTAGGCAACCTTAGATCTAAATATTTAGATGAAGGATATTTCTTTGTTCAAATGGATTATGAAATCATTCCAGATTTAGAAAATAATTTAGATGTTAATTTTTTTATTACTGAAAATGAAAAAACTAAAATAAGGAATATATCTATTTCTGGTAATAATAAAACTTATGAGAACGTAATTAGAAGAGAAATGAAAATTTATCCTGGAGATGTCTTTAGTTATAATAAAATCTATGATAGTTTGAACAGTATTTTTTTACTAAACTATTTTGAAAATGTTGTTCCTGATATCTCTACAATAAATAATTCAGATAATCAGGTAGATATTAAATTATCAGTTATTGAAAAAGAAACAGGTAGAGCTAACTTTAGTATGGGTTATAATGAAGTGCAAGGTTTAACTGGAGGAGGAGGTTTTGAATTTATTAATTTTATGGGTAAAGGACAGATGCTGTCAATTAATTATTCAAAAGGTCTTCAAAATCAGCTTCAAAATCAATCAATCACATCTAATAATTCTAATTATAATGATTATGAATCATTCTCATTTAGCTTTAGAGAACCTAGATTATTTGATACTCCTAATTCAATTGGATTTTCTATATCTCATAGCGAACAAGGAAAAAGTTCTAATAGTTTATTAAAATATGATACGATTTCTGATAGAATTTCAATAATGTTTGGTCGCAGATTTGAATGGCCTGATTATTTTTTTAAAGGGAATTGGTCTTTATCTATGAGAAATACTGATTATAGAGGTGAACTTACTCAGCTATTAGATGATTTTGACGAGTCAATAATTGTAGAAGAAAATAGTGTTTCTGGGTATGCTTCAAGAAAAGGGATTGCTATTTCACAAGTTATTTCTAGAGATAGTAGAAATAGACCTGAATTCCCAACTGAAGGCTCTAAGTTTATATGGTCATCTACTTTTTCAGGATCTTTGCTAGGTGGTAATGAAAGTTATCATAAGCAAGTTTTTAGTTTTGATTGGTATTCTCCTGTTTATAATGAAGTAGTAATGTTCCAAAATTTTAAATTTGGAGCTTTATTAGAGTTAGATGATAATCAGTTTATTCCTTATAGTGCTAGATTTGTTATGGGTGGCACTGGAATCCCTTATGGAGAAATGTTAAGGGGGTATGTTGATAATGGTATTGGGCCTAAAAAAATAAGCTCAGGATATTTAAGTTCTGATGGTGGTAAAATTATGGTTAAATATTCAATGGAATTACGTTATAAATTTTCAGATTCTCCAACGATTTATGGATTAATTTTTGGAGATGCAGGCAATGTTTGGGAAGACTTTGAATCCGTTGATATTTTTAATTTAAAGAGAGCTGTTGGTTTAGGAGTAAGAATACATATGCCAATGCTTGGAATGTTGGGTTATGATGTAGGTTATGGTTTTGATAGTATCTATGATGATTCTAATTCACCATCTGGGTGGGAACATCATCTGCTATTTGGAATGCCAATGAATTAATAAAAAAGGAGAAAATGTGAAGAAAATAATATTAATAATTTGTTCTTTGATGATTGCATCAATTTATGCTGATACTAAAGTTGGGTATATTGATTCTCAAATAATTATGGCTGAGTATGAGGATGTGAGGCAAATACAAGTTGAATTAGAAAAAGAACAAAAAAGATTGCAAACAATATATGAAAAAAAATTGACATCACTTGATAGTTTGACTAATGCATATCAAACTGGTAGTATCATTTTAAGTGAGCAAAAAAAGAAACAAATGGAATCAGATATAACTAGAAAACAACAAGAAATTCAAGATTGGCAAATGAAATATTTTGGTCCTGAAGGTGAATTGTATAAATTGCAGAATGAGCTTTTGGCACCGATCCTTCAGACAATTGATAAGGTTATTAGATCAATTGGAGAAGAAAGAGGATACGACTATATTTTTGATGCTGTTCAAGGTTCTATTGTTTATGCTCTAGATTCTCATAATTTAACGCAGGATGTTTTAGATGCATTAAAAAAGGCTAATGTTAATGAGATTAAAGAATAGTTTATGATTTCAGTTTCTGAAATTTCAAAGCTAATAGATGGTGAAATAGTTGGTAATAAAGACCTTTTAGTTAAAGGCATATGTGGTATTAAGGATGGTAAAGAAGGATATCTAACATATTTAAAGGATAATTCTTATAAAAAGTATATTAAAGATTGTCAAGCATCAGTTTTTATTATCGATAATGATTATAATAGTTTTTTAGAAAATAAAACTTTTATTAAAGTCAAAAATTCAGGATTATCATTTATAAAAATTTTAGAAATATTTAAAAATAAATTAGAAATTATCAAAGAAGACACTCCTTCTTTAGGCAATAATGTTAACATATCGAATAATGTTAAATTTGGTAAGAATGTTATTGTTGGTAATAATTCTACTATTCATTCAGGTTGTTTTATTGGAGATAATTCTAATATAGGTGAAAATACTACTATATATCCAAATGTTGTTATTTATAATGATATTGAAATTGGAGATAATTGTATAATTGATGGAGGTTGTATAATTGGAGCAGATGGTTTTGGCTTAATTGAAAATAATAATATATTTTATAATATTCCTCATATTGGGAAGGTAATAATAGGTAATAATGTAAGCATTGGTTCAAATACTTGCATTGACAGGGGAACAATTGATAATACCATTATAGGTGATAATGTTAAGATAGATAATATGGTTCAAATTGCACATAATGTTAAAATTAATAATAATTGTGTTATAGCTGGTCAAGTTGGGATTGCTGGAAGTACTGTTTTATATAAAAATGTTAAAGTAGGTGGTAGAACAGGAATTATTGATAATTTAGAAATAGGTAAAAATTCTATTATTGCTGGCAATTCATTTGTATGGAAATCTATTAAAGAAAATTCATTTGTGTCAGGTGATCCTGCAGAAGATCACAAATTAAGATTAAAAAAGATTGCTGCCTTTAATAAAATATTAAATAAAAAATAAATAATGGATAAACAAAAAACGATATCTTCAGAAGTCTCTTTTTCAGGGATAGGTCTTCATACTGGAGAAATATCTAATCTTACATTAAAACCATTAAAAGAAAATTCAGGAATTATCTTTAAAAGAATTGATTTTGATGAACCTATTTATATTGAAGCAATATTAGAAAATGTTGTTAGTACAAACAGAGGAACAGTAATTGGAAAAAATAATATTAAAATTCATACTATTGAGCATTTATTATCAGCTATATATGCATTAGAAATTGATAATTTATTAATTGAAATTGATAATATTGAACCACCTATTTTAGATGGAAGTAGTGAAATCTTTTTTAATACTATTCTAAATTGTGGTTTAAATGAACAGATAGCTGATAGAGATTATTATAAAGTATCTGAACCAATATATTATTTTGATGATAATTCTGATATTGCATTAAAAATATTACCTTCAAAAGAATTCTCTGTTACTTTTGAATCAGATTTTCCTTTCAAGGGTATAGGGAAGCAAAAATTTACTTTAAATTCTTTATCTGAATATAGTAAGGATATATCTTCAGCAAGAACTTTTTGTTCTCTTGATGAGATAAGTTATTTAAAAAAAGATAATCTAATTAAAGGTGGAAGTTTGAAAAATGCAGTTATTTTTTTATCTGAAGTAAATACAAAAAATGATGTAGATAAAATTCAGGAATATTTGGGCGAAAATTTAATTTATGATGATTCTAGTAATACATTAAATAATACTAAATTGAGGTATGATGATGAACCTGTTAGACACAAGGTACTAGATTTAATTGGAGATTTATCATTATTAGGCAAACCAATTATAGGTCATATTCATTCATATAAAAGTGGTCATAGATCAAATGTGGAGTTTGGAAAATTAATTAAAGAAATGAGTTCTGATTTTAAATTTAATAAAGAAGAAATAAAAAAAATCATTCCACATAGAGAGCCTTTTTTATTAATTGATGAAATAATTGGTGGTATTAGAGGATTTAGTGTTATAGCTAAAAAAAATGTTGTTAATAGCGATTATTTTTTCAAAGGTCATTTCCCAGATAATCCAATTATGCCAGGTGTTTTAATTGTTGAAAGTATGGCTCAAGCAAGTTGTTTTTTATCTTTTGATAATGTGAAAAATAGAAATAAAAAAATGATGTTATTATCTGTTATAAATAGTTCTAAATTTATAAAGAAAGTTATTCCTGGTGATGAGTTGATATTAAGAGTTAAATTAATTAAAATAAGATTGGGGACTGCTAATATGGTAGGAGTTGCAACAGTAAATAATCAGATTGTTGCTAAAGCAAATTTCATGGCAACAATCGTGGATAAAAATAATGAATAAGTTTCATAAAACAGCAATAATTAATGATAATGCTAGAATTGGTAATAACGTAACAGTTGGTGCTTATTCAATAATTGAAGAAAATGTTTTTATTGATGATAATACAATTATTCATCCATATGTTCATATAAAATCTGAAACAAAAATAGGCAAAAACAATAGAATTTTTCAAGGTTCAGTCTTAGGTGAAGATCCTCAAGATTTAAAATACGATGGAGAAAAAACTTATTTAGAAATTGGTGATAATAATACAATTAGAGAAAATTGCACCTTGAATAAAGGAACTTCACATTCAAATAAAACTATTATTGGTAGTGATTGTTTATTAATGGCTTATGTGCATATCGCTCATGATTGTATAGTTAATGATAAAGTTATTCTAGCAAATGGAGTACAATTAGGCGGACATGTTGAGATAGGATATCATGCAACTGTTGGTGGAATGTCGCCTGTCCATCAGTTTTGTAAAGTTGGAGAGCATGCATTTATTGGCGGACATAGAATAGCATTGCAAGATGTTCCGCCATATATATTAGCTACTGGAGAGCCTCTTCAGTATGCCGGTATTAATTCCGTAGGATTAAGAAGAAGAAAATTTAGTTTAGAAGTTAGAAATAACATTAAAAAAGCATATAAGTTTATTTTTAAATCAAATCTAAATGTTAAGCAAGCTATAGAGGCTATTAAAGAGAATCTACAATTAACAGATGAAATTAATAAAATATTAATTTTTTTGAAAGATAGTGATAGAGGCCTTATTTAGAAATATTTTTTTAATATTACTATTTAGTAATTTGTTTTCATTAACATCTGATTTTGTTATTTTAAATAATTATTTCCCATATGAAGAATCTAAGAATAATTTAGGAGTTCAAATTGTCAAAATCGATAATAATAAAAGATATTATTTCAATTATCAATCTTGGATAACAAATAATTTTTATATAGATGGATATATTTCTCAGTTTAGTTCTCCAATAAATATATTATATGGAACAAATATCGGTTATAAATCAGATGTTAATCTTAAATATTTTAAAGAAGTTATATATTCAATAGGTTATTCATCAAAAAGATTTTCTGAAGAGAATGTGAGTTTATCAAATTTATCAATCATACAATCATTTGATTTAAAAAAGATAAAAAGTTTTCTTGCTTTAAATTATTTATTTAATAATGATAATCAAAGTAGATCAATAACATTAAAATTTTTGAAATTAGCAAATAAAAACATAGATATTCAATTTGGTATAGATTATAATGATGATACTAAAAATACAATTGGCATTTTAGGTGTAAATTATAAATTATGAAAAACATAGGAATCCTAGGTTCAACAGGCTCAGTTGGCAAGCAATCTCTTGACGTAATAAATAATCATAAGAATAAATTTCATTTAAAATTTTTAGTTGCAAATTCTAATATAGATTTATTAATTGAACAGAGTAAGAATTTCAAGCCAGAATTTATATGTATTTGCGATAAATCTAAATATATTGAATTAAAAAATAATGTAAGTAAGTCTAAAATTTTATCAGGCTATGAAGGTCTTATGGAACTATGTGAATTATCCAATGTAGATATTATATTAAATGCAATTTCTGGTTATAGTGGATTAGAACCAACGATGAAAATTATCGATTCAGGTACTGATATTGCTTTATCTAATAAAGAAAGTATTGTTCAAGCTGGTCATTTAGTAATGAATTTAGCGAAGTCTAAAAATGTAAATATTTTCCCTGTAGATAGTGAGCATAGTGCTCTTTGGCAGTGTATGGTTGGTGAAGAAAAAGATAAAATAAGAAAAATAATTTTAACTGCATCTGGGGGTCCATTTAGGACATTCTCAAAAAATGATTTTTCAAATGTTACAGTTGAACAAGCACTGAATCATCCTAATTGGGAAATGGGGAAAAAAATAACGATTGATTCATCAACTATGATGAATAAAGGTTTTGAAATGATAGAGGCTCACTGGTTATTTGATATAAGCCCAAAGAATATTGAAATTGTTATTCATCCTCAATCAATTATACACTCTATGGTTGAATATATTGATGGTTCAATTAAAGCACAGCTTTCAAATCCAGATATGAGACTACCTATTCAATATGCCTTTTCATTTCCAAAAAGATATGAATTAAATGACTTGACATTTGATATTAAAAAGTTTTCTAGATTAGATATTGAGCCTATTGATTTAGATAAATTCAAATGTTTAAAACTATCTTTTGATGCAATAAGTAAGGGAGGATCAAATCCTGTTATATTAAATGTAGCAAATGATATTGCTGTAGATTTATTCTTAAATAAAAAAATCACATTTATTCAAATTCCTGATATAATTGAAGAATGTATAGATAATCATAGTTATATGAATTCGCCAAAATTAAGTGATATATTATCTTTAACAAACTGGACTAAAAAGTATATAAACGAAAGATTTGAATTATGATTTATTTTTTATCATTTTTTATAGTAATTGGACTCCCCGTTTTTTTACATGAACTTGGCCATTTTTTGGCTGCAAGATCTGTTGGCATAAAAGTTGAAAAATTTTATGTTGGTTTTAATTTTTTTGGATTAGGATTAAAGAAAAAATATAAAGACACTGAATATGGAATTGGATTATTTCCTATGGGTGGGTATGTTAAAGTAGCTGGTATCCTAGATGAAAGTTTTGATGTTTCATCAAAAAAAGAGGATTATGAGTTTCGTTCTAAAAATACATTGCAAAAAGTATGGTTTTTATCTGCTGGTGTTTTAATGAATTTTGTTTTGTCATCTTTTATTTTTTCTTTTTTTATATTCAATGATGGTTATCCAGAAATTATTAATGAACCAATAGTTAATGAGATTTCTAATGAACTAAACATAGATAATAAAATTCAATTATCTCCTGCTGCATCTATAGGCTTAAGAAAAGATGATAAAATAGTTAAAATTGATAATGTAAATATTTCTTCTTGGAATCAATTATCAGAAATTATCCATAAAAATCCAAATAAAGAAATCAATATTGTTTGGGATAGAGGAGGAAATATTTTATCATCTAATATAACACCATTTCCAATAAAACAATTTATTGATGGAGAAGTTAAAGATATTGGGATACTTGGTATTAGCCCATATTACAATGTTAATGACATCTCTTTATTTGGAGCTGTAAATAAAGGAATTGAACAAACATATAGTCTTTTAAAGCAAATATTATATAGTTTAAAGGCATTATTTAGTGGTGGAGTATCATTTCAAGATTTTTTTGGTCCATTGTATTTAGTTAAAATGGCAGGAGAGACAACGGAAACTGGTGGACTTAAATCACTTTTATTATTAACAGCGATGATAAGTGTTAATTTAGGATTAATCAATATTTTACCTATTCCAGGATTAGATGGTGGACATGTATTTATTGCATTGATTGAAGGTGCTATTGGAAAAGAATTGCCTCTGAAAGTTAAATATGGAATACAATCTATAGGATTTATTTTAATTATGTCTTTGTTTGTATTAGTACTTTACAATGATATCAATCATTTGATGTAATTTATTGATCAATAAGTAAACTAAATGCCGTTGTTAGTTTTAATACTTTATTATTTGAATTAATTAAATTTTTTGTAATTATTTCTGATAAGTTTTTCATCACTTTATATCCTACAGCATTATTTTTATTACATATTTCAAATATATTATTAAAAGTTATGCTAGCAATTTCGCAATTTTCAACAGCTTTAACTGAAGCATTCCTTTTTTTATCAGGGCTAAATAATGCGAGCTCTCCAAGCATTATTTTATGATCAGTAGAGTTTAAATTTGTAAGTTGTTTTTCACGATCATCTCCTTCATCAAGCTTGTTTGTTGCTAAAGTTAATGCTTGTGTAATTACAATTTTACCATCTATGACAAATAATAAAGAATTACCTTCTTCACCTTCATTTATAATTATCTCATCTTTTTTATAGTTATCAATTTTAATATTATTAGTAAATAGTTCAATTTCTTCATTAGATAAATCATTAAAGATTTCAAAAGAATGTAAATAGTTTTTCATTTTAAGATTAGAGCTCCTTGTCCTTTTAGTATGATTTCATTTTTGTCTGGATTTAAATTTATATGAACTTTATTCTTCTCATCTAGTGAGTGTCCTGCTTGTTTTAGTTTTCTTTCAATAAATTTATCTATTGTATCACTGCTTGATGATAAAAGGTCTGATATGCCCATTTTTTCTTCTCGATTATATAAACCTAAACATATTGTACCAAATTCATTGAAATAATAATTATGAAGTTCTGAGAATGATTTTCCAATAAATTCTTCTGGAATTTGTTTGCTTTCTAAATTATTATTTGAATTTTCACTCATAAGAGAGCTGATTGCTTCAGCACTACCAGGGTCAAGAATATGTGATAATGACATATATAAATTATAATCATCACTACTTAATATAGCATCTACATTAGCTCTTCTTAAAAAAGGTATTTTATTTTTATCATTTATTTGAGATACTACCCTTATACTTGGAGACATTTTTTTAATTGTAAGAGTTGCAAGAATAACTTTTTCATCTTGATTGTTACTTGAGTCATTCAATATGAGTACATAATCAGCTTTTGTAGTATTTGCTTTATTTAATATTGAATCAAGTGAATAATCTCCCCTAACAAAGTGTACGTTTTTATTTTGTATTCCTGACATAACTGAATCAATTTTATCTTGAGATTCATCATTAATTAGTACAATATCACTATTTTTTGATGTTTTAGTGAATTTATTAATTAGGCTTATAATATTAGGACTCCATCCACATATTATAATATGATTTTCTTTAGAAACTTTTTCCAAACCTTTTCCCTCCATTATACGTTTAGTTGTGAAAATTGATGATATTGTACCAGTAATAAGAGCAACTAAAATAATACCTGATAACATGATAATAATTGCAAGCAATCTACCGGATATAGTAGTAGGCGCCATATCTCCATAGCCAACTGTTGTCATAGTTACAATTGTCCACCATAAAGAATTCCAAATATTTTCGAAAGACCCAGGTTCAATAAAAGATATTAAAAGTGAGCCAAGGAACCAAACAGATATGATCCATATAATTACTTTGAAAATTAATTTATCTTTTATTTGTTTAATCTTATTCAAAATACCCATATTTTAATTTCAAGAATATAGTGATTTTTTAATAATATTACGATTTAATTTTATATCCAGTTTTAAACATCCATGTTGCTATTAATGTGAATAAGCAACTAAATCCAAAACATATAAATAATGATATTAAATTAGCATTTTCTTCTAATCCTAAAGTAGAATATCTTAATCCGCTAATCATCCAATAAATAGGATTGATATAAGAAATATTTCTCCATAATTCGGGAAGCATATCTATTGAATAAAAAACTCCACCTAAAAAAGTTAATGGCATAAATACAAAATTAGTAAATGTCCCAATTTCATCCCAAGATTTTGCATAAATTCCAATGATTACTCCAAAAGCTGAAAAAGTCCACGATACAGTTGTGAGATAAATAAAGGTTAAAAGATAGTTTTCTATTTTTAAATCTGTCATAAATAAGCAGATAATTAATATACCTAAACCACAAATAAGGCCTCTAATAGCACCTCCAATTATATATCCTAAGCTTATTTCAAATCCACTTAATGGAGCTACTAAGAAATCTTCAATAAATTTTAAATATTTACCTTGCATTATACTTGATGCACTATTTTGATATGCTTGATTAATAACCGACATCATTGCAAGTCCTGGTACTATATAATTAATATAAGGCACTCCATCTATAGAACTTATTCTAGTACCAAGAGTAGTTCCAAAAACAATAATATATAACAGTGAAGATACAAGAGCTGGTATAATAGTTTGTTTATATAGAACTAAAAATCTATGTATTTCCCTTTTTAAAAATGTTAAAAATTCTATGCTCATTTATTTGTTAATTTTATAAATGCATCTTCTAGAGAGCTATTTATTATATTTATATTTTCTATTTTTGTAGTTTTTTCAACCTGTTCAATAATCTTTATAATATCTTTATTAACTTCTTTGGATTGAATTTTAAGTGTAGATCCGTTTTGAGTATAATCAAATTTATTAGATAAAATAATTTCTTTAGAATCTTTTAATTCTATTTCAATAGAATTTAAACTCACTTCTTTTATGATAGATTTAGTATCACCTTGTTTAATTATTTCTCCATTGTTTATAATTGCAATTTCATTACATAATCTTTCAGCTTCTTCAATATAATGGGTAGTAAGTAAGATAGTTTTTCCTTCTTTATTTAAATCTGTTAAATAATCCCAAAGCATATGTCTAAGTTCTATATCTACGCCTGCTGTTGGCTCATCCAGTATAAGAATAGGTGGATTATGAACAAGTGCTTTTGCAATTTGAACTCTTCTTTTCATTCCACCAGATAGATGTCTTGCTGTATTATCTTTTTTATCATAGATACCTAGTTTTTTTAAGATTTCATCTGTTCTTTTAATAGCAGTATTAGATGGAACACCAAAATATCCTGCTTGAAACTCTAAGATTTTTTTTATGGTAAAAAATACATCTAAATTTATTTCTTGAGGAGAGAGGCCAATGGATCTTCTTGCATTCTTATAATCATTTATAATATCATAATCTAAAATTTTAGCTGTCCCTGATGTTTTATTTACTAATCCAGTTAATATTCCAATAGTTGTTGTTTTTCCAGCTCCATTGGGTCCTAGTAACCCAAAAAAAGAACCCTGAGGAATAATAAGATCAATCCCTTTCAAGGCTTCAACTTTTGTATCATAGACTTTCTTAAGTGATTGAATTTCTATCGCATTCATTACTATTAATTTAATGTAATTGAAAAGTTATTTTAGATAACTATCTTTTATTTTTTTAAGGTTATGATACACTCAATATGTGGAGTATGAGGAAACATATCTATAGGCTGAATATCAGATATTTTATAATTATCTTCTAAAAATATTTTTACATCTCTTGCTTGAGTAGATGGATTGCATGATACATAAATTATTTTTGATGGTGATAATGTTATTATATCTTTTACAACATCAGGATGTAAGCCCGGTCTAGGAGGATCAATTATTATAACATTTGGTTTATCTATTTTAGTATTTTGATTAGTAAAAAAATCCTTTATATCGCTATCATAGAAGGCTATGTTTTTTATATTATTTTTCTTTGCATTAAAATTTGCATCTTTAATAGCATCTTTAACGATTTCAATTCCATATACTTTTTTAACAAACGATGAAACATAAATTCCAATTGTTCCTGTTCCACAATATAAGTCATATACAATATCACTCTTTTTAAAATTAGCTGTTTTAATGATATAATCATATAATGTTTTAACTTGATATGAATTTGTTTGAAAAAATGAATTTGCAGAAATTTTAAATATGTAATTACCAATTTTTTCATAGATAAATTCATCGCCATAAAGCAATTTAGATGTACCGGATGCAATATTACTTTTTTGGTTATTAATAGTATTAACAATACTTTTAATATTAGGTATTCTATCGGTAAGCGCATCAACAAGAGGCTTGATAATTTTAGGCTTATAACCAGCTGTTACGAGGTTCACCATTACCTCATTTGTATGTATGCCAATTCTAATAACTAAAAATCTTAAAAACCCAGTATGTTTTCTAACATGATATGGAATCATTTTTTCTTTAATAGCAACTTCCTTAGATATTTTAAGGATATCATTAAATACTTCATGATTGATATGGCATTTGTTAATATTTAGTATTTTATCAAATCGTTTTGGAACGTGAAGTCCAATGATAATATCATCATAGGATTCATCCCCAATATACCAAGGAACTCCAGAGAATGTATATTCCATTTTATTTCTATAAAATAATGTATGCTCACAACCAATAATTGTATTGATGTCTAAATTTTTCTCACCACCAATTTTATTTAAAATATCAGACACCTGTTTTTGTTTGTAGTATAGTTGTTTTTGATAGTCAAGTTGCTGAGTTGTACATCCACCACACCACTTAAAATGTTCACATACAGGCTTTACTTGATCAGTTGAATCTTTCAGCGTATCTATTCTATATGCTTCTGCATATTTTTTTTTGATTTTACTTATTTTAGCAATGATCTCTTGATTTGGGATGGCATCTTTAACAAAAAAGACTAAATCATCTTTTTTAGAAATTCCTTTCCCTCCAAATGCAAGATCTGAAATTTTAAGATTGATTTCTTGGCCACGTTTTAGTTTTTTATTTTCCAATTGATAAGCTTAAGAATTGATATTTTCTTTAAGATTATTAATCAAATTTTTTGCATTTTCATATTTATCAGCTTCAGAAATAATTCTAATGATAGGTTCTGTATTTGACTTTCTAATGTGAACCCATTTATCTTTCCAAATTACTTTAAGACCATCATCTTCATTAAATGAAACATCATCATTTTTGAATAGAGCCTTAATATGATTAAAATCAACATCATCTTGCAGTGTTATTTTATCTTTAATCATAGTAAAGCGTGGAATACTTTCTAAAATTTTATCAAAAGAAATATCTGATTGAGCTAAATGGTTAAGAATGAGAGCTGATGCTACAAGTGAATCTCGTCCAAGATGTGATTCTTCTAGTATAACGCCACCATTACCTTCACCACCAATTTTAGATCCAAGCTCTTTCATTTTTTCTACAACATTAATTTCTCCTACTGATGAACGCTCTACAGTAGAGCTGTATTGATGTGCAATAACATCTACTGCCATACTGGTAGAAAGATTTGTTACAACTTTTTGAGAACCTTGATAATATTTAAGATAAGATTCTAATGCTATAACAAGAGTAGATTCCTCCCCAATTGGCTTTCCATGATTATCTACAATTGCAAGTCTATCAGCATCAGGATCAGTAGCAAAACCAATATCGGATTTATGATCAATAACAGTTTTTGATAAATCTTCAAGATGAGAGGGGATAGGTTCAGTTCCTCTTGGAAATGTTCCATCATTATTACAATGTATTTTAACTATATCACAATTTAATTCATTAAGAAGTTCTGGCAGCGCTCTATATGCAGCACCATTAACGGTATCTACAACTACCTTAAATTTTTTAGATTTTATTTTATCAACATCAATACAATCAAGGTTTAAAATATTATCAATATGATCTTGGTAAGAATTTTTAGACTCAATTATCTCTCCTTTATTAATAGTCGTTTCTTTTGGAGCTCTAGATAAAAGTTCTTTCATTTTAGCAGCATTTAAAAAACACCCATCGCTATCTAAAAACTTAAGACCGTTCCATTCAATAGGATTATGACTTGCTGTTACAACAATACCACCAGATAGTTTTTTATCTTTGATAATAAATTGTGCTGTTGGAGTGGGAATTATTCCACAATCAATAACATTTCTTCCCATTGATGTTAATGTATTAGTGATACTATTATATAATTCTTTTCCGTGAGGCCTTGAATCTCTTGCTAATAGGATATCACCAGCTGGCTGTAATGATGTAAATATATTAGAATATATGTTAACAGTAGTCTTATTTAGGGTTTGGTTAACTATTCCACGTATGCCTGAAATACTTTTAATTAATTCCATAAATAAGTTTTAGGGAGAGT
>CEWO01081644.1_pt1 | contig 29847 bp, 19 predicted proteins | sample 361561 | NCBI WGS metagenome assembly CEWO01 (sample SAMEA2623627, study PRJEB7988) | marine metagenome | isolation source: saline water (ENVO:00002010), including
ATATCTTCTTTGAACATGGCATTATTTAAATCCCCCATAAACTGAGACAGTGAATACTGATTTCCATACAATTCAGAGTCAATCATTCTCTGTAGAGTATTCGGATGCATTATATGTGCCAGTACTCTAGTCTGGTAGCTAAGAACCTGGTCGTGTATCTTTGGATCCTCAGGACCAGAGAAGAATTCAAAACCTCTCCTTTGTCTTGCTAATAAATTATATATTCCATCAGGAGCTTTATAAGCATTCGGAGCAAACACATAAGAATTAAGAGCATTCATGGCTCTTTTCTGGTCAACATAACTGACTGGAGTATATGGGTTCTGACCACCTTCCTGTCCTATAGTTGACCTGTCCACATAAACTCCTCCAATAAATCTAGATATTACGTCTCCTGCCCTTGCTGCCTGAGAGTTTAGAGTGTAGTAAGCTCTTCTTAAGTCTTCGTATGTATTTCCCTTAACACTAAATTTTGAAACTATTTCTCCCATCATCTTATTTACAAGTTTAAACCTGTCAACTGAATATGTTATCTGATCATTAGACAAGTCTCCAGTCATTACCCTTGGGTCAATCGCTTTACCAGGAGATCTCATGTCATCAGCATCATTCCCAAAAATTAGTTCTGGTTCAGTTGACCTTGAAAGAATTTCTTCTCTTTCAGAATCACTATCAAAAGGTTTATAACCAAACTCAATTGCCCATATATCATAAGGACCAAGTGCCATGTCATAGTACTGACCTTGTGCGGCTTTGTCCATGGTAAGATTAATCCCAGCATAGTCCATTACAGAACCAGTAAGAGCCTTTCCTTCAATAAAATCTGCATCATAAAGTTCTGAGGGAGTAAAAAGCTGACTTGCTTTCATATTATGATTTAGACCAAGGGTATGACCTACTTCATGCATAATTAAAGACTTTAATCCCTCTTTCTCTATTCTATCGAGGTCATAGTCAGAAGCATCCATCATCTCAAGAAACGTCCTCCCAAATAATAAATTTTCATGCATCAGATGACCCATTGAACAGTAGAACTTATGATCGTGATCTGAGGAGTTTGACTCATTCTCCAAGTCCATATTCTGAGAAGCATCTCCAACTAATTTGTTATAAAATACTCTATTAGTGAAATGTACAAACTCCAACATTATATCAGCACCAATAATCTCTCCGGTTCTCGGATTTGTCATACTAGGTCCATACCCACCGAAAGGCGGATTAGGAGATGATGTCCACCTAAGAACATTATACCTTATATCACCAGCATCCCAATCAGCATCATCAGGTTGTACTTTTACTTCCAATGCATTTTTGAATCCAGCTCTCTCGAATGCTTCGTTCCAAGCAAGAACCCCATCTTTTATAGTTTCTCTCCACTCGTGCGGGGTTGAATTTTCTATCCACCATGTAATTGGCTTTACAGGTTCTGAAATTTCTTGTTCAGGGTTTTTCTTCACAAGCCTCCACCTGTTTACCATATCCCTGTAATTTGTTGTTCCAGTCTCTGTCATATCATTTACAAAAGTTAGAAAATATCCAACTCTAGGGTCATCATGTCTGATTTCATATCCTTCCTCAGGCATGCTCATCATAGAGTGAAATACCTGTATGGAAACATATCTAGCATCTGTAACTGCCTCAGAGCCTCCATTTAAAACATTAGGGTTTTTGTAAACATACTCTGTCTTTAGATTTGTATTTTCAGGATAATTATTAATCTCTCTAACCTTAGACTTAGCTTTATCAAAACTTCCTAAACTAAATCTATTTGGAGAGGAGCCTGGTCTCTTAGGCGGCTTAACTCTACTTAGTGTCTCAGAAAGAAATAGAGCATTAACATTTATTAAAAATTTGCCTTCTTCTTCTGCTAAAATTTTATTACTGGAGATTATAGCATGACTTGTATTTGCCTCTTGAGATCTTGAGAGAGGGTTTTCTGAGTCAAAATAAAAATTTGTATTAGGAGCAACAAATTCAATTTTATTATAGTATTTCTGAATATGAAAAATTACATCAGAACCGTAAGCTCCCCTAAAACTTCCTGCCTCTGTGACACCGTCTGCAATTTGTGAAAAATAAATAAAATCCTTATTTAATTGTTCTTCTGAAACTAACATCTTTAGTTCTCCCGATGTCGAGTCTTGAAATATTGGAAACAAGCCATCAATTTTCTGACTTGATTTTGTTAGATCTTTTATTGATTTTTTCTTTTTTTCTTTATCCTGAGCTGAAAGAATTTGTGAAATGCTCAAAATAATAATTATTAGTAAATTTTTCATAGTTTATATTTTTTCCAAATTATAGTAAATATGCTTATTAACAAAAAATAAAGATTAAAAAACTCTCTTGATCTTTCTTATCCTATTTAAATAATAATCTCTAATTAACTGAGTCTCTATGACACCTTTTGAAGATGAAGCATGAATAAATTTAATATCAGAATTGTTTTTTCGATTAGATACTAATCCAACATGCGTTACCTTTCTCTTGCTCTTTCCAAATGCAAAAAAGACTAGGTCTCCTTCCTTTGATTTTTTTAAGGAAACTTTCTTTCCTAAATCTATTTGCAGAGAAGTAGTCCTAGGAAGCTTCATCCCAACTGACTCAAAAGATCTAACTAGAAGCCCAGAACAGTCTATCCCTCTTTTATCATTCCCACCCCACTTGTAAGGAGTACCAATATATGTCCGCGCATTGCCTATAACAGAATTAACTCGATTGGCCTTTGATATTTTCTTTTGAGATATACAACTAGATAAAAAAATTAAGAGAGTGAAAAATAAATATGACCTTTTCATATTATTTTTTTAAAATTAAAAATAAATCTAAATTATCAGGCTTGTCATCTGATAAGATGTAGTCTGATGATAAAATAGATGATACTAAGCCTGAGTCATTTTTTTTCAAACTGTCCCTATTAAACCTATTTAATATCTCATATGGGATTTTATATAGAAAATTTGGGAGATTCTTTTCTAAATTAAAAATATCTAGATTTTTAAATTTCTGTACAGACTTTACATTGTCCATATAATATTGTTTTACTTTCTTGTTTCCAGAGACTCCCTTTATCTCTATTCTAGAGAAGTGTTTTGAGGCTAAGGCAACTAATTCTTCAGATGTATATTCCCTGATATGCCATGGGTTTCTTGTAAGTGTCATCTTTATATTTGGAGTGGTCAGCAATGCAATCCCTCCAGGTCTAAGGATACGGTATATTTCACTGATAAATAAATCATCATCCTGGATATGTTCTATTACCTGAAAAGATACAACGCTATCGAAAGAATTACTTTTAATATTTTTTAGAGGTGGAAAAGATGTGCTAATAAACTTTTGTTCTGGATATTTATCTGATAAAATATTAATGGCTTCAGTTATCTTGTCTACCGCAGTATATGATCTTGACTTTTTTAATATATTGTTAATACCTCTACCCTCTCCACATCCAAGCTCCATAACGTCTCCCATGATATAATTTTCTGCAAAAAAATAAGCACTAAGGAGCCTATGATGTAAAGGATTATCCGATGGAATTTTATCTGAAGTTATTTCAGTTGTAAAAATCGACATACTGTAAAATTAATATGAAATCATTTCTAAATAATCATTATGATGAAATGAATGAAAATTAGTTATTAAATATTTAGTATATTTTCATATGGATGTAAAAAAAAAGACAGTATTAGTAAAAATTATTTTTCTTTTTATCTTATTATATTCTTCACAAAACCTTCTATCTCAGACATCTATAAAAGAATACGATCAAGAACTTAAGACATACGGTTTTAACGATCCAAACCCTATCCCAATATTTATATCTAACAATAAGATCTATCCTTACTTCTCTTTTGATGGATATAATATCAGTTCTTCGGATAAAAAATTTAAGGTGATTGAACTTGAAAATAATCATATAAAAGTTTTAGTAACACCCGAACTTGGAGGGAAAGTTTGGGGGGCAATTGAAAAGTCAACAGGAGAAGAGTTCATATATAAGAATGAAGTTGTAAAATTCAGAAATATTTCAATGAGAGGGCCATGGACATCAGGAGGGATAGAATTTAATTTTGGTATAATTGGACATCACCCTTCTACTGCTACTCCTGTTGATTATGTCTTTAAAAAAAATGATGATGGCAGTGTTTCGTGTTTTGTTGGAAATATAGATCTTCCTTCAAGAACTCAGTGGAGGGTAGAAATTAAAGTAGATGAAGGTAAGGCTTCATTTATTACTGATGCATTATGGTATAACCCCTCACCTACTAATCAGTCTTATTATAATTGGATGACAGCTGCTGCTCCAGCAAAAGCTGATCTGGATTTTTATACACCTGGAGATATGTACTTAGAACATAATGGAAATGTTAAAAGTTGGCCAATTGATAATGAAGGAAGAGATCTATCAAAATATAAAAATAATGACTTTGGTCCAAGTAAATCTTATCATATTGTAGGGGAATATAATGACTTTTTTGGCGGTTATTATCATGACTCTAATTATGGATTCGGTCATTGGGGAAGCTATGAGGACATTCCTGGTCAGAAGCTTTGGTTATGGTCTCAGTCTAGAGCTGGAGGTATATGGGAAGACTTGTTAACTGACGATGACGGACAATATATTGAGTTTCAGGCGGGAAGATTATTTGTTCAATATTCTCCTGCAGAAGATCAAAACCCAATATCAAATGTAAGTTTTGAACCTTATAGGGTAGACAAATGGAAAGAGGCATGGTTTCCTCTTAAACAGACTGGTGGTCTAACTGATGCCTCTGAATTTGGAGCATTAAATACTATCAGAAATAATGATAGTATTACTATAAAATTAAATCCTTTCATCAAGACAAATTCTTTACTTAAAGTTTTTGTAGAAGGAGAGATTTATCATGAAGAGGTAATAAATCTAAGTCCAATGGATGTGTATTCATCAAAAATTTTTTTAGATGAAAGTAAAGATTTTAATATTAATATTGATGAATTAGAGATCAGCTATAACTCTGAAAAATTAAAAAATATTGACAGATCATTTTCAACTGACGAAGTATCTAAATCCCAAAATACAGAGCAAAAGCTTTTTCAGCAGGCTAAGGAAGATATTGCTTACCGTGAATATAACAATGCAATTGAAAAACTTAATAGAATAGTAGCTGAAGATAGTTATAATCTTGAGGCCAGATTTCTCTTGGGTGAACTTTATTTTAAGATTGGAAAATTTGATCTAGGCCTCGATATAGTAAAAAAAGGTTTAAAGTTAGATACATACCATGCTTCACTAAACTATGTCGCAGGTATTATTTATAAAGAATTAAGTGATAATTTAAATAGTAAAGAGGCATTGGGTTGGGCGGCAAGATCAATAAATTACAGATCTAATGCTTACTCTCAAATAGCTGACATATTTCTTAGAGAAAAAAATTATGAAAAGGCTTTAGCTTATGCTAAAAAATCTCTTGAATATAATACTAATAATATACCCTCACTAGAAATTATAGTTATATGTAATAGATATCTTAAAAATAAAGAAGAACATAAGTTGGCTATACAAAATATTGAAAAAATTGATCCAATACACCACATTATCTCATTTGAAAAATTTCTCTCAATCACTAATGAAGATAATAAAATAAGGATTATTAACTCTCATCAGTCCGAGCTGTCATATCAGACTTATCTAGAATTGGCAATAAGTTATTATAACAGAGGATTAGTAGACGAGGCAATCAACATATTAGATATTGGACCAGATGAGTTAATTAATAATATCTGGAAGGCTTACTTAAAAGATGATAAAAAAGGATTAGAAAATATCCTTACAAATTCTAAAATTGATTTCTCATTTCCTTTTAGAAGAGAGTCAATTAAAATTTTATCTTGGGCTAGAGATCTACATCCAAATTGGAAGCTTGACTACCTTCTTTCTCTGAACTTATGGGGTAAAGGAAGACATAAAGAATCACAAGTTTTATTATCTAGAATTGGAGAAAAATCAAATAACCCTATATTTTATCTGATAAGAGGGCTGATGCTAGAAAAATTAGATGTGGATCCAATAAATGATTTCAAAAAAGCTTATAAACTAAATAATAAAAATTGGAGAATATCTAGAGCACTCTCAAATTATTATTTCGCTTCTAAAGAATATAATTTATCTAATAACATATTAAAAAAAGCATTTAATAATGATAAAACCAATTACATCATTGGAATGGATTATGTTAAGACATTAGTAAAACTCGAAAGCTATTCATCAGCAATTTCAGTATTAGATAATTTACATATTTTACCATATGAACATGCTGGTGAAGGTCGGGAATTATATACAAATGCATACTTTGGATTAGCAATAAAAAAAATAATTTCTGGAAATTATAAAGAAGCCATAGAAATACTAGATAAATCTAAAGTGTGGCCTGAAAACCTAGGAGTTGGAAAACCATATAATCCAGATGAGAGAATCCAAGACTATTTGATATTTTACTGTAAGGAAAATCTAGGTGATTCATCATCAAAAAAATATCTTTCAGATATCATCAAATACAGTAAAGAAAATATTAATAATAATAGTGCAACTCATATTCTTGGGTATGAGGCAATAAAAATAATTCAGGGTGAACAAGCCTCAGAATTATTCATTAATGAATTGGTTTCAAAACATAAATTAGATTCAGATGAAATGAAATTTATAGTTGATTATAAAAGAAAAAGTTTACCAAAGAATTATAAAAATTTTGATTTACTTCGTAAAATATTACATCTGAAATAGATATGAAGAACCAAGACATAATATTTGGCACAAGGCCAGTGCTTGAAGCTATAAAAGCTGGTAAGACAATTGAAAAAATATTTATTCAAAAAAATTTATCTAAAGAAGTTTTTAATGAAATAAAAAAATCAATAAATAATAAGAGTGTAAACTTATCTTTTGTTCCTAAAGAAAAACTCAATAGGATTACAAGAAAAAATCACCAAGGGATAATATGCTATATCTCTCCTATTGACTACCAACCTCTAAATGAAATAGTTCAACGTTGCTATGAGTCAGGTAAAGATCCTATAATATTAGTTCTTGACAGGATCACAGACACCAGAAATTTTGGTGCAATTACAAGAGTAGCTGAAGCTACAGGTGTTGATGCTATTATCATACCAGAGAAGGATTCAGCACTTATTACTAGTGAGGCAGTAAAAGCATCAGCTGGAGCGTTAAACTATGTTTCAATATGTAAAGAAAAAAGCCTAAAAAATGTTGTAAATCAACTAAAGGAAAGTGGTTTAAAAATTATTTCATGTACAGAAAAATGTGAAGAGACTATTTATTCTATTGACTTCAACTGTCCAGTATGTATAATATTAGGTTCAGAGAAAGATGGCATTTCTCAGAACTTGATTGAAATAAGTGATATAAAAGCTAAAATCCCAATGAAAGGTGAAATTGAGTCGTTAAATGTATCATCAAGTTCGTCAGTAATACTTTATGAGTTAATTAGACAGAGAAATTAAATTGATTTTAACCCAGTAAGATCAGAGCTACTTCTTATTTTCTTTCCCATTCCATCTAATAATTCAATACCATACTTTCTACATACTGCAGCCTCTGGAATTTCCTCATTATGTCTATCTCCTCCATTTGTAAATATATCTGGTTTTATTTCTTCTAAGCTTTTACATACAGTTTTGTCTTTATCAACTGAAAGAAATACCTCGTCTACATACTCTAGAGCAGATACTATTTTCATCCTGTCTTTCTCATCCATGAAAGGTTTGCCTTTTTTTAACTTACACTGATGGTTATTGTTTACTATAACAATTAAATAATCTCCTAATTTCTTAGAGAGCTCTATATACTCTAAATGTCCAACATGAATTGGATCAAAATAACCACTAATTGCTACTTTTTTCATTTACTTAAAATTAAATCAATTTTATTATAATTTAATTATAATTTTGAGAATGAATATAATGATACTAGGATCTGGTGGTAGAGAACATGCACTTGCGTGGAAAATATCTAAAAGTAAATTATCTGACAACCTATATATAGCTCCTGGTAACGGTGGGACTAGTATTGAAGGAATTAATATCCCTTTAAATATTAATGATTTTAAGGAAGTTAAAGATTGCGTTCTGAAAAAAAGTATAGACCTTGTAATAGTAGGTCCTGAAGAACCACTTGTTAACGGAATAGTTGATTTTTTTAAAGAAGATAATGACTTAAAAAAAATTAAAATTTTTGGGCCTGGTAAAAGTGGAGCAAAGCTTGAGGGGAGTAAGGACTTTTCAAAAGAATTTATGTTCAGAAATAATATTCCATGTGGAAAATCAGAAACATTTAATAAAGATACTCTTGAAAATGGGTTCAAATTTCTAGAAAATATATCTTCACCATATGTTCTGAAAGCTGACGGTCTTGCAGCAGGTAAAGGTGTATTGATTTTAGATGATCTAGAAGAAGCCAAAAAGGAATTATCAAATATGATACTTAAAGAAAAATTTGGTGAGGCAAGTAAGAATGTACTAGTCGAAGAGTTTCTTGATGGAATTGAAGTTTCAGTTTTTGCAATAACAGATGGGAAAAACTATGTAATTCTCCCACAGGCAAAAGATTACAAAAGAATAGGAGAAGGAGATTCTGGCCCAAATACTGGTGGAATGGGAGCGGTGTCTCCTGTAAGTTTTGCAGATAAAAAATTTATGAAAAAGGTAGAAGATCAAGTTATTAAAAGAACAGTTGATGGGATACAAAAAGAAAATTTAGATTATAAAGGATTTATTTTTGCAGGGCTGATGAACGTAGAAGGAAATCCTTATGTGATAGAATATAATGTTAGGATGGGCGATCCTGAAACACAAGTTGTTATTCCAAGAATTAAAAATGACTTATTAGCTATTATCATTGATTGTCTAGAAAGTAATTTAGAAGATGATACATTAGATATTGATGATAGATTTGTAACCACAGTAATTTTAGCAGCAAATGGATACCCAAATAATTATAATAAAGGAGATGAGATAGGAAATCTTTCTGAAGAAAATAATACTAAAATTTTTCACGCTGGCACTAAGAGTTTAGAGGATAAAATTTTAAGTAATGGAGGTAGAGTTTTAGCTTGCACAGGATTTGGAAAAGGTATTAATGAGGCGTTAACTAATTCTTATAAAATTGCTAAAAAAATTTCATGGAATAATAAGTATTTCAGGAATGATATTGGAAAGGATCTAATTTAAAAAAATGAAAAAAATTATTTTTATAATTTTTATTTCTTTAATCTCTTCATCTTGTTATAATGAGAACTTATATACAAACTATTATAGTTTTGATAATCAAATATGGCACATGGACTCGTCTATTGTATTTAATTTTAATAGCTTTGAATCTACTGATATCAATCTAAACCTTAGTGTTTCATATACTAATGATTACCCATATCAAAACTTCTATACTTCCTACTCTTTACTAGATTCTTCAAAAAAAATTATTAAATCGGAAATGGTTGAATTCCAACTTTTTGAAAAAAAATATGGTTATCCTATGGGCTCTGGTATTTTTAAGAACTTTACTGTTGATAGTTTAATTACAAATATAAATCCTATTAACAAAAATTCCGATTACATACTTTTAGTTAAGCATTCCATGAGAGACAAGGAATTAAATGGAATAGATAAGATAGGAGTAGACTTTATATCAAAGTAGGTTAATCATCTGTATCTTCTTCAATTTTATCAAAAATAAATGCTATAGAAAATCTCATTGTTTCAGCAAGAGGATGATCATTTTGAATAGTTGAAAGATACGAAAAATCAATACCTAAATTATTATATTTTATGCCTGCACCTAAAGTCAAAAACTTTCTTCCTCCTTTATCCATATTCTCTAAAAAATATCCTCCTCTAAAAGAGAAAGTCTCTCTGTACCAATACTCAGCACCTGTGGATATTGTAACCTCCTTAATTTCCTCACTAAATCCATCTGGAGCATCAGAAAATGATGAAAACATACCACTTAGCACTGACCTGTTTGGATTCTTTCCTTTTAATATTTTAGGTTCATTAGTTAAAGGGTCTATAATATAGTTCCCATTCAAATCTATTTCATAGATTGGAGGTGATGGTACCATTAACTTATTTAGATCTAATGCAAAAGTCAAAGAATTATACTGATCTAAATAAGTTTTTAAAGATGTTCCAATTCTTAGATTAATTGGAATAAAGTCAAGACTCTTAGAACTACCATAAGTTATCTTACCTCCTATATTAGATAAATGGGATCCAAAAGATAACTCTGTGGTTCTATTTGCAAGAGTAATTTCTTTATTATAATAAATACCTAAGTCTACAGAAAAACTATTTCCAGCTTTTGCGTCAGAGTAATTAGAAATACTTCCTGTAAGATTTGACCATATGTATCTTGTTGTACCACCAATTGATAAATCATTTGTTAATTTTCTAGAATATGTAAATGCAGTACTCAACTCTTTTGGGTTCTCGATACCTAAAGATAGTCCTTGGTTATCTGTTAATTGAATCTCACCAAGATCAAAATATTTCATTGATAGCCCTATGGTCTGTACATTATCTAATTTATAAAAACCAGTGAGATATGAGACAGACATATCATCAACTATCTTTCCCAACCAAGGGACATATGACATGCCAAATCCATATTTCTTATCTATGAAAGCTAATTTAGCATTATTCCAATGTACTGAATTAACATCTGGAGTAGTAGCAACACCAGTCTCTCCCATTGCAGAACCTCTAGAATCTGGAGAAATAAGAAGAAAAGGAACAGCAGTAACAATTGGCCTTCTAGTAGTGTCTTGTCCATTTAGTATAGAGACTTGAGAATAAGTATAATTACAAGTTAGAATTAGAAATAAAATAAATATTTTTTTCATATCTTTTTAAATAATTTATTATGTAATATGATCGTAGCATCATTTAATAAATTAATGACCTGTAATTTATAAATATAGATGCCTTGAGACAAAGGATAATTATTTAAATCTCTACCATCCCAACTTATATCATCTATTACTGCAGGAGAAAATTCATAAGTTTTATCCAATGAATAAACCAAATTACCTCTTAAATCAAAAACTTGTAATTTTATTTCTAGAGGTTGGTCTATCTCTCCATTATCAAATTTGAAATTTGTTATTTCATTAAAAGGATTAGGATAATTCACAAGGTTACTAATATTTAATTTATTTTCACTTCCGACAATGAATACAACTGAATTAGTAGACATATTATTATAATTATCTGAAACTTTTATTTCAACTTTATATTTACCAGGGCTAAGCATATTCAAGGGGTATCTAATTGATCCACTAGTATAATCATCTTTAGTCGGAGAAAAATAGTCATTTAAGTAAATCTCAGCAGTATCATTTAGAATAGCAGTCATCATATGAAATGTTTTAGACTCAGTAATATTTAGACCATTTTTATCAAAAAGATCAACTATGAGCAATGGACTTTTAGATACTTTATTTCCAGAAGTAAAATTATAATCATCAATAAAAATCTCTATTTCAGGTCCTACAGCATCATTATTAAATTCACTAGATGTACCTCCTATTATCACTTTTTCATTATCAATTGCTTCTAAGTAATTAATTGTGTCAGTTGCAAATAAAGAAATTTTTCCTCTCCCATAATCATATTCAATTGAACTTGGAACAACAAATTCTATATTAAAACTTCCATTATTAACAGAGGAAATACCTTTAAAAATTAAATTATCCCATTCCCTGAAGGGAAAGGGAGTACTTTCATCACCTAAAGTTAATTTTGAAGATACTTTATCATATACCTCTATAAATAATTCCCCATTAAAATCCTCAATTTTAATGTTATTAATATCTACAATTTCACCATATAATTGAATTTTTCCTCCAGCCATAAGAGTATCTATTTCCTGAATTTTAATATTATATTTTGGATAGCTAAGCTGTAATGAAGGGTCTCCTAATAATGTAAAATTTCTATTTATCGAACCACTTAAACTTCCATTTTTTGTCTCTTTGAAAATATCCCCTAACCTATAGAATTTATTATCTACTTTCTTGAATACATTTTTATAAAACTGATTATTTAGTCTATAATTTGTTTGAGAAAAAACTGGCCTAGTAGTTGTCAATAATGCAATAGCACCACCATTCTCTTTATTTAATAACATCTCTCCTCCAGATGTTATCAGCGGATCATCAAATTTTCCAAATTCACATGTAGCCGTTAAAAATAGTGGTAGTTTATTTCTATTTTCCCAGTTATAGATAGAATTTTCATCAAGAATTTTCTCTTCAGTCCATAAAAATTCATTTCCGTGTCCTATATAATTTATAATAAAAGAGCCCTTCTCAATAGCTTTATTTAATTTGATTTTTGCTTGTTCTGATGTCTTAACTCCGCCAATTAACTTTTGTTCATAATTATCTAAATATATTTTTTTAATGTTATAATTCTTACTTTCATTGTCTAGTAGATCAAAATGATTTTCAGCATCATTCTGGTGAACATTATTATCTCCATCATCGGCGACTAAATATATGTTTTTTTTCCAGTCTCCCTTAACTTTACTTTTAGAAGAATAGGTGTAAAGTTTATCTACATATGCTTTAGCTTCGTCTAGACTTTTGCTAGGAATTCTTCCAATTCCTACATTTAAATTATGATCTCCTGACAAGTTTTCAAACCATTTTCCCTCTTCATCATCAAGAAATCCGAAGTAATCATCAGAAGAATAACTGAAAATGTTATTTGATGAATTATAAGATTGATAAATAGGAATATAATTTGTGTTATTAGGGAGCCTATCCTTATAATCATAAGAACAATCTCCAAACAATAGAACATATTTTAGATTTTCATTACTAAAATTATAAATGTATTTGATATAATTTCTAATTGAAGTCACATCTTTATTTCCAGATGAAAACTGATTATATACATCTATGACATCAACTATTTTTACATTTAAACCCTCGCTTTCTCTAAGAATTTTAACTCTATATGCATCATCATAAAAATTTTCATGAGTAATAATTAAAAGGTCTGGGTTTTTATGTTCTAAAATATTAGAATTTTTTATATTTTTAGAATAAGAGGGGTAGGATAAGTTACTAATATCAAATAAAATACTTCTCGAAAAAATGCTATCATTATTTATAAAATAATAACCATCTCCTTCTTTTCTAATTTGCAAATTATTAATAGAATATGGATCTGAAATATTCCATAACTTAAGATCTAATTTGCCATCTAAATTTTCAGAAAATACTTTATTACTATGTATTTTATATTTAGTTAAAACTTTATTATGTTCTGGTAAAAAATGAAACAAAAGCTGGTTGCTATTGTATTTTAATTCAATCTTACCTGTTATATTAATTTTATCAAGATAAGAGATAGCTGAATTATCTCCATTATATATTAGTCTAATATTATTTGAATTATTTAATTCAAATCTATTTTGGATAACTTTTTTCTTTTTTAAAACTTTATTTCCATATAAGTTGTCTTTAACAACATCCATATTAATATCTGAAACTAAACTGTTATTTAAATAGAAATCAAAGCTTGAAGGAACTGTTGACCTAGAAACTAAATCAATATGTAATTTCAAATCATGGCTAGAAAGAAAATTATCAATTGGTATAGTAAGAGATTGTCCAGGAGAAAAAATTTCTCCGTACCATTCCCTTCCTGATTGAATTATACTATAAAAATCATTCTCATAATTAAATAAATGGGATGCAATTTCAGTTTCTCTATCAAAGACATCATATATTATTTGATCTAATACTAATTTTCTAGAGTCAACTCCAATATTAATAAAATAATATGAAGTGTCAGTATATATATTTTTTTCTGTTTTCAGATAATTCTCTAGTGAATCATAATATATCTTGTCAGAAGACTGTAAATAAAAATACAAAAATTCATTATCATCAAACTTTGAGTCAGAGTTTCCATTAAAAATGGATTGAATTTCTTTAGGACTTATAATGTTTGAAAGTGAATTTAATTGAGGAAGAGCTCCATTATAACCACTTCCAAAAATTTTAATTTTATCAGGACTCACACCCTCTAAAGAAATATTATGATTATCAAAAAAGTTCTTATCAAGTTTATAAACCCCTGATTCAACAACTCCTATTTTAATCCATTCTCCATTTGAGAGTATAGATGTTTGAGCATTTATATTCAAAACTTTAAATAAAATAATAAAGGTTAAATGAAATCGCATTTATACAAATTAGCATTATACTTATAAACTATAATTAAGAACAATTATTTTAAAAATCGTGTTGAAATTATAGATTTAATAATACAGTAGAAAACATAAAGAAGAATCAATAAAAACAATCCAGAGTGTCCTTGGAGTATTATTATAATAATTCCTAGTAAAACCAAAACCAACTTTTCTATGTTTTCATTTAAAGTGAATTTTGAAAATTTTAAGCTTATGAATTTTAAATTTGATACCATCAAAAAAGAAAATAAAATAATTAGAGCGAGGATGACATATTCACCAAAATAAATTTTAAGATTTCCCTGATAATAAATCAATGATATAAAAAATAAAGCATTTGCTGGAGTAGGCAAACCGACAAAAAAGTTATTATTTTCTTCAGAAAGGTTAAACCTTGCAAGTCTTATTGAGGATGAGACTAAAATAAGTACAGATGAATATTTTAAAAATAGATTGAAATTATTTGTATCAAAATAATCATATAAAATAACAGAAGGCAAAATACCAAATGAAACAAGATCAGCTAAAGAATCAATTTGCTTACCAAACTCTGATGTTAGACTTAGCTTTCTTGCACTAAAACCATCTAAAAAGTCAAGAATAAGACAACAATAAAAAAAATATATTATCTCAAAGTCATTTTTAACAAATACATTTAAAATACATAAGAAACCTAATATAAGGTTAGCTATTGTTAAAATGTTTGGGATATTCTTTATCACTTTAAAAAAGGGTTTTCATTTATTTCATCTCTAATAGTTGTACTTGGTCCGTGTCCAGGATAAATTATAACATCATCATCTAATCTAAATAAAGTATTCTTAATACTACTAATTAATGTATCAAAATCACCTCCAGGTAAATCTGTTCTACCTATTGAGTTTTTAAATAAAACATCTCCACTAAAACAAACGTTTTCTTTCTCAAAAAAATAACCTAGATGCCCAGGTGAATGACCTGGAAGATATAATGTACTTATTTTTATTTCATCAAAAAATATATCATTGCTATGTTCTACTAAAATAACTTTGTCATTATGTTTATAATTACTCATTCCAAAAATAGGAGCATAAGATGGTATATTATTATATATTTCTTTCTCTGAGGAAGGTATGTAAACATCTATTAAATATTCTTTAGATAAAAAATCAATTCCAAGGACATGGTCAATATGAGCATGAGTAATAAGGATATATTGAGGCTTAAGAGATCTCTCATTTATAAAACTTTTAATTAAAAAATTCTCTTCCTCACTATAATTACCTGGATCAATGATTATACACTTATCTCCTGTAGCAACTACATAAGTGTTCTCTTGATAATCATTAAAAGTAAATGACTTAACCTCCATCATTTTTTTTTATTATATGCAAATTTGAGTTTTAAATATTTATTAAAAAATAAATGAATAAAAAATATGAATATATAATAATTGGTCAAGGTCTAGCTGGTTCAGCTATGGCATGGAGACTATATTTCAATAATAAATCATTTATTATTATTGATTCACAGGCTAAGTTTAGTGCTTCAAAAGCAGCTCTAGGAATATATAATCCCATAACAGGTAGAAAAAATATAAAAACATGGAACGCAGAAACTTTATTTAAAGAGTTAGGAACTTTTTATAAAAAAGTTGAAAAATCATTGGAAATAAAAATTTTATATGAGAAAGACATATATAGACCATTCAATAACAATAAAGATGTAAATGACTGGGATACTAGACTTGGAAATAATAAATACAAAAAATATCTGAAGAAAATTGATAAAAATGGAATAATTACTAAGGGAAGTGGATATTTAGATGTAAAGAAATATTTAAAGGAGACTAAAAAATATTTTGAATGTCAAGGACGTTATAAAATAAATAATATAAAAAATGAGGACCTAGTGAATAAAAACAATAATATAGTGATTGAAGGTTATAATTTTGAAAAAATAGTAATGTGTAGAGGAATAAATGAAAAGAAAATGAATTTATTTTCAGAAATACCACTAACTCCTGTAGCTGGAAATAGCATAAAAATTAAATCAAATCATTTTAGTGATTATATTTTAAACAAGGGAGTTTCAGTATTTAATTTTACTAAAAAAAAATTATTTGCTGGTTCAACTTATGATAATGGGTATATAAATGAAGGAACTAGTCATTTAAAGAAAAAAATTAAAAAAGTTATAAATAAAGAATTTAAAAGCTTAAAATCATATTTTGGAATTAGACCAGCAAGTAGAGATAGAAGGCCATTAGTAGGAAAGCATGATATTATTGATAACCTCTACATAATAAATGGTTTAGGCTCAAAAGGTGTAAGTCAATCACCTTATTGTTCAAAAGAATTATTTGATTATATTGAAAAAAACAAAAAAATAAACAAGGAGATAAACATAGATAGATTCAAATCGTAAGTTTTAGATATGAAAAGATTGTTTTACATATTATTTATTTTAATCTCGTATTCCTCTTTTTCTCAGAGTAGTATTTATAATGATATAGGAAAAAATAGGATACAATACAACTCATTTAAATGGGAAATTCTATTTTCTAATAATTTTGAAATCTATTATAACTCAAATAGTAGACTAATTGCTGAAACTGCTGCTAAGCATTTAGAAACAAATTTTTCAAAACTTACAACGAATATAGGACATCAACCTTTTCAAAAGACCAAGGTATTTATCTATAATTCAGAAAAAGACCTAAATCAAAGTAATATTGGTATAAATGAGACAAATAAATATGTGAATTCAAATTCAAGTTTTAATAATAGGACAATATTTAAAGTAAGTTATTCAGATAACTTAAAAATTTTTAAGGAAAACTTAAACTATGAATTCACTAAAGTTCTTATTAATGACTTAATGAATGGAAATATGAGTTTTGCTAAAAGATTTGGCAAAGTTTCATTTATCAATATACCTAATTGGTTTTCAGATGGTGCCGCTCGTTACACTGCATATGGATGGGGCATAGAGATGGATAATATTATTAGAGATTATTTTTTAACTGAAGATAAAAAAAGCATCAATAAAATAACTGAAAGTAAATCTGGATTTATTGGTCAAAGTATTTGGAACTATATTTCTATTGTATATGGTGAGAACACTATTTCAAATATTATAAATCTTGCTAAAATTATAAGAAATCCAGAAAGAGCTATTTCAAGCTCATTAGGAATAAGTTTTGAGAATTTTATAAATGAGTGGTCGGAGTACTATTCTCAGCGAATATCTTCAAACTTCGTCAGGGGAAAAACAGATTCTAATAAAATTGAAATTAAAAATAAAAACATTGGTAAAATAATTGATTTAAAATATAACCCAGGAAAAGATCAATTATTAATAACCTCTGTCAAAAAAAATCATAAAAAGATATTTGTCTATGATATAAGAAACAAAAAATTAAAAGTGATTGACAGAATAAAAGATAATAGTAATGATGAGACTTTCTATATATCCTGGAAAAATAATGAGGAAGTAGCGTATGTGAAATCAATTAAAGGAAAACATTTTATTATTAATAATAATACTATTTCAAATAAGAAAGAATATAAATCTCTTGAAAAATTTGAAAGAATTTCTGGATTTTCATATAATTCTAGTGAGAGTTTAATTGTAGTTAGTGGTAGTATAAACAATCAAAAAGATATCTATCTCTTAAGTGCAAATAGTTCAAATATTAAGAAAATTACTGATGATGAGTTTGATGATATTTATCCAAAATTCTTCAAGAATTCTACATCAATTGCTTTTAGCTCCAATAGAAATAATTCTAATCTTAATGAGAAAAAAAACATCTCTGATTTTAATGAATCATATAATATATTTTTATACAATTTAGATACTACTACTAATGAACTTGTCCAATTAACTAATGAACTAAATAATAATTTTAAAATTAAAACTTTATATAATAATGATGTTCTTTACCTGAGTGATAAAAAAGGGATATATAATTTGTATAAACAGAATATATCTTCAAACTCAATACAGTCCACTGATTTTAACACAAATATTATAAACTTTGACTATGATGAAAATGATAAAAAATTAATATTTAATTCTCTTTCTAACGGTGAAATTATAATTAGAGAAATTGAAGACTTTAATATCAACCAATCTGAATTCGGTAATCAAACCGCTCGAGTTGATTATATTCAATTACAAAACTCCCTGGAAAAGAATGTCGCAATAATTAAAGCAGAAAAGAAAAAAGAACTACTAGATTTTGAATCAACTGAGAATTTTAACTTTGAGGATGAAAAAGCAATAAAGTCATCAATTTTAAAAAACATAGAAAGAAATAAAAAATCAGATATCAATATAGGTTCAAAGTATAGGTATTCTTTTGTAAAAAATAATTTCAATAGCTTTTTACATATTGATCCTCTAGAAGGACTTGGATCTATGATAGAAACTGATTTTATTGAACTATTTGAGAATCATAAAATATATGCAAGGTCTTTCCTTCCTTTGTCTAGTCTTAAGAGCACTGATATTTTTACAGAATATAGTTATCTAAAACATAGGTTTGACTTTAGAGTATCTGTTGACAGAAAAGTATTATATGCTGAAGACTCTGAAAAATTCATTTATCACAAATATTTGTTCAATAGACTCAACCTGAATATCTCATACCCTATCTCTAAATTTTCACGTGTTGAGATATCTCCATTCTTTGCAACTTATAAATTTAATGATTTGGATTATAGAATATTTAATAATACACCTCCTCCTTTTTCTTTTTATGAAAAAGATAATTTTTACGGTTACTTCTTAAATTTTAAATTTGATAACATTAAAAATATTTCTTCCAATCTGGAAGAAGGAACTAAGATACATCTAAGTTTCAAAAATTATATATCCAAAAATAATTCTAGTAATAATTTCCAAAACCTCTCTTTAGATGTCACTCATCATCAAAAAATATCTGAAAATTTATTTTTTGCTTCAAAAATATTTTATGGTAACTCATTTGGTAATAACCCATTTAAATACTTTTTAGGAGGAGTTAAAAATTCAATATCAAATACTTCTGATGACAAAGGAATAAACGATCCTCTTCTAGTCGTCAATGGATATAATAATAATAATTTTATTTTTGGTGAATATGTTAACCTCAGAGGATATAATTTCAACAAATTTGATGGATATAAAGTATTAGTTTTAAATTCTGAATTAAGAGTACCTTTAGTAAAGTTTATAAGTGGTAAAAATGCTTCTAGTAGTTTTTTAAATAGTTTACAATTTGTTGGTTTCTTTGATTTAGGTTCATCCTGGAATGTTAATTCACCTTTTAGCAAAAACAATGATGTTAATACTTGGATTATTAAAGAGCCTGGTTCGGTGTTTCAAGCAGAAATAGAAAATTCAAAAAACCCTTGGCTAGCTAGTTATGGATTTGGAATCAGGTCATTTATCACCGACTATTATATTAAACTTGATATTGCAAAGCCAATAGAAGATTATCAGATTGGTGACACAAAATATCATATCTCATTTGGATATAGTTTTTAAGTTTATGATAAAATCAATGACAGGCTTCGGTTACTCATCTATTTCTAAAAAGAAATATTCAATAGATGTAGAAATAAGGTCTTTAAATTCTAAATATTTTGATCTAAACTATAAATGTAATGAAGATCTCGGAAAAGTTGAGACTGAAATTAGAAGTATGTCAAAGAAAGTACTAGAAAGAGGTAAGGTCGAACTTAACATAAATATAAAATATTTACCAAATAAAAATGAAAAGTTATTTAACGATAAGAAGTTCAATAAAATTTTTTTAGAAATTAAAAAACTTTCTAATAACTCAATAAAAGTTGAAGATAAAGTTATTTTCAATAATGCTTTAAAAAATATTGACCTAATTACTTCTGATAAAAAAGTTAAGATATCTGAAAAAATTATATTTTCTCAAATAAAAAAAAGCCTGAATTCCTGTGTGAATTTTAGAAAAGAAGAAGGGAAATCAATATATAAAGACATAAATAAATTCATCAAGTTAATAAGTAATGAATTGAATAAAGTTAAAAAATTAGATAGCAATAGAAAGAAGAGTAAAGTAATTACATTAAGAAAAAAGATTGCTGAAATAAAAAAAGTAAAATTTGATAAAAATAGATTTGAACAAGAGTTATTCTATTATATTGAGAAAGTAGATATTAACGAAGAATTAGTTAGGTTAGATAAACATATTAACTTACTTACTAAAACTGTTAAAAGTTCAAAGTCTGTTGGTAAAAAATTAAACTTTATTAGTCAAGAAATAGGGAGAGAAATAAATACTATTGGATCGAAATGCTCAGATTTTAAAATTCAAAGATCAGTTATTAATATGAAAGAATATCTGGAAAAAATAAAAGAAAATTGTTATAATATATTTTAGATATATATTAACCTAATTTAAATGTTATAGGTAAAATCATTCTAACCTTTACAGGTCTACCTCTTTGCTTTCCTGGAGACCATCTTTTTGCTTTTGCTATCACTCTTACCGCTTCCTCATCACAACCTGCTCCAATACCCTTGATAGCTTGGACATTTGTCAAATTGCCATCCTTATCAACAACAAATTGAACAAAAACTTTCCCTTCAATACCCATCCTTCTAGCTTGAGCAGGATATCTCAGGTTTGTAGCAACATATTTATAAAATGCACCCATTCCACCTGGAGGTGTTGGCTGATCCTCAACAATAGTAAAAATTTCATCAACTTCTTCTTCCTCAGGTGCTTCCTCAAAAACAATCTCTTCAATAACTGTTTCTTCAGTTATTTCTACATCAATTTCTATTTCAATTTCTTCCTCAATTTCTTCCTCATCTGGAACTTCAATAATTTCTGGTTGTTGAATAACAGGTGGTGGTGGTGGTGGTTGCTCAGTGGGTGGTATTTCCATCAAATCCTCAAAATCATCTTCAATAGAGCCTAGGTCCATCCCAGCTCCACGATCATAAAACCTCCACTGAAATGCAGTTATAACTAGTAAAAGACTAACACATAACCCTATATTTAAAAATAATCCGCTTCTTTTTTCAAGATCTGCTTTTGGGTTTTTCTTTATTTCCATATATACAATTTAACAAATTAAATTTTACTTTCTAAAAAAAAGACAAAAAATGCACCTGAAAGAGAACCAATTAAATTACTTGTTAGATCTAGTAATTCGAAGGATCTATAAGGAAGATATATCTGTATTAATTCTACTGAAAAACAGAAGATTAAAAAATAAAAAATAATTTTGGGCATTAACTTATCAGACTTAAAATTTCTAGCTATATATGTTTTAGTAATAAGCGTAGACTGTACAAAAAATAAAATAAAATGAATAATTTTATCAGAATAAGGAAAAGTAGTAATATTAGTAGTAGACTTATAGAATATCATTAGGTATATAATAAATATAAACCAGAAAATTGAACACAAAAGATAAAAATAAAATTTTCTATTTTGTGAGAGACTCATATGCATCTAAGTCCAATAAATCATTAAGTTGAGAAATATTATCACACTTAATTTTAACCATCCAACCATCACCATAAGGGTCATTATTAACAAGTTCTGGTTCAGACTCTAATTTTTGATTAATTTCAATAATTTCTCCTGAAATTGGCATAAATAAATCGGATACTGTTTTGACTGCTTCAACTGTACCAAATACTTCTCCCATCTGAATATTATCATTAAGAGTCTCAATTTCAACATAAACAATATCTCCTAATTCACCTTGAGCAAAATCTGTTATGCCAACATAAGCTATACCATCTTCAACTTTTACCCATTCGTGATCATTAGTATATTTTAGTTCTTTTAAATTCATTTGACGAATATAATAAATGATTTTATTTTATCTAATAAAAAAACAATTATTGATTTAAACTTAACCTAAGTCTTGCACCAAAAGAAGAAGAGTATCTAGGAAAAGAGTTTGAAACAACAGGTTTATTAACTACCCTATCATAATATACAATTAGATTTACTCTATTATTAACAGTGTAATTAATATTTGGTCTTAATTGAAAATTATAGTTTCCGTTAGTCACTACACTTTCTTTGTCTATCTTCCTTTGAATAGTTTTTGTGTTTCTTATTATAAAATTTAATCTGAACTCAATTTCATTATCAAGAATAATGGTATTGCCCATATACTTGAATGGAAGTTTCAATTTGTCTTTTGTATATCCGAAATCTAAGGAAAAATCAGAGTTTCTCATTTCTGAAACTTGAGAATTTGATAAGTTCAACATTATATTTCTATCTTTTTTATAATCTAGTCTCGCATTTAAATTATTTTTAGTCCTTACATTTATACCTATTAGTGGAGAAAATCTCTCAGTTATTCTGACTTGATTTATAATGTAAAAAGGTATTAATCCATTTTCAGTCTGCTGTGATGCTAAAGGATAATTCATAATTGAATTATTGAAGTCTAGATCATCAACATATAGAAGTGAATTAGAAAACTCACCTATAGAATATATACTTTGGTAAGCATGTGATATAGTAATATTAGAAAAAATTTCACTTAATGATTCGATTTTGCTTAAACCTGAAAAGTCAACTCTCCAATTAGGAATAGGTATTTTAGGAAATGGTTTTAGTGAATATGATGTAGGATCAGAGTCAGAGTATGCAGATATGAATGCTGGAATTAACACATCTTGAGAATTTAATCCATATTCACCTTGTGTATTTAAATTATTTAATCTATCTCTAATAATTTCTCTATTCTCAACAAATTGAGTGAAAGTTGGAGAATTATTTAATTCATCATCTTTAATAAATGATGTTCTAATTGCTAAAAATGACAATGAAAAAGTACCTCCCCTTGTAGGTGTCAAAGAGACGTAAGAGTTTTTCTGTGAGTTAAACCTGAAAGTTTCCTGAAAGTTTTCTGAGACAATTCTTTTAGCATCTAATTGTATTCTAAAAGAATTCAGTGGTTGAATGCTACTCCTAAATTGAAAATTTTTGCTCCTAGATTGAATAAATGGAGAATTTAAATAATCATTTTTCACAAGCCATCCTCTATCTGCAGCTATATTTCTAATTTCAGAATCTTGAGAACCTAAAATAAAATTCCACCCTGGTGATTTAGAAAAATTATTTATACCAAAAATACCTGGAGAATCAACTAAACCAGCCATACCAGTTCTCTCAGAAACATTATATGTAAGGTTAATAGATCTAAGAGACATAATTAACTTCATAATACCATCAAAAGTTTTAGATTGAAAAATAGATTTAATTGAATCTTTTTCCTGATATTTTTTATTATAATTCTTTAGGATTGGAACCTTATCGTAAAATTTAGATATATCTAATTTTGTGTTTAAGGAATACTCCCTATTATTTTCAACAACATTACCAAGAGAGTCAGACTGTTGGTAAGATCCAGCAGACCAAATATATCTAGATGAATATTTTGCATTAGAGCTTATCCAATCAAGTAATGGGACCTTATTAATCGGTAGCTTATAATTTATTTGAATATTCTGATTAAAATTATTAGTCCTTCCTAATCTCTTTAAATTATAATACATGCTATCTAATTTTTCTTGTGAATCTAACTCACCTTCTGGCTCGTCAACAACTGCATTATTTATTACATTAAAATCAATGTTCATACTATTAAAAATATTCCATCTTAACCCATATGATTTATTGATTGAAAAATATTTTTCATATATAGCATCTACTCCCTCTATACTTAAATCTGAATTTCTATATTGAGTTTTATTAAATCTTCTATTTAGATCCCCTCTTATATTTATATTAGATGGTAATGGATTAATATTAAAGTCTTTAATTAATTTAAAAATTTTTAAATCAAATACTTTTAAATTTTTGAAAGGTTGAATACTTCTACTTTTTGGTGAGAAATTATATGATATATTACCTCTATGCTCTTTAGATTGAATTGACTGAGTTGTAACATTTGAACTATTTCTTTCACTATATGAAAATCCTGATGAAAAATTTTCAATATCCCATATATCGACTCTTGACTCAGGATTTGTTCTATCTTTTCTGATATTATTTAAGCTTATTGACTTTGATTCAATTCTTTCCTCTGTCAAACTTTTATATTCTTCTTGTTGCTTCTTAGTATCAAATGATTTTATAGCTGCTTCCAAAGGAATATCTTTATCTAAAGGATCATATTTTGGAGTAATTATAGAGTTTGATGTAGAAATATATAATGGTAATTTAATACCAGATTTTGATGGTAATAACTTGTCTAAATTAAGATTAGCTGATGCATCATACTGCAATTTTTCTTCTCTAGATCTTTCTGATATCTTTTGTTGTATTGAACCAAATCCAACCGAAGTGTATCTGAGTGAAGATGAAATATTACCTATATCTGATAATTTTACATTTAAACTAGCATTAGCAGCCCAACCTTTAGTCTTATCAAAATCTGTTAATCTTAATTCATTGAACCATAAACATGCTGACTTAGATGCCCTATCTTCAGATAGTGGGTTTTTAATTCCAATCATAATATTTAAAATTGAACCTAGAGAAGGTCTTCCTTTAATCCTAATCTTATATTTTCCGTTGGCTGACATTTTAGTGAAAGGAGAATTAATATCAATTTTTTCTCTATTTCTCTCTGATTTCAAAGAAAGTAACTCATCGATAGAAAAATTGATTTCATTTTCTTGGGGCCATACTAACCTAGATAGGTTAGAACTAGATTGGTTTAATAACTCAGGTCTCGTAATTTTTAAAGGTAGCTCTATCTCATAGTAATTATTTTCATAATCTGAGCCAAATCTAAGGAATGCATTAATTTCATTATCATCTAGAATTTCACCATCCTTTGGTTCAGCATGAATAAACATTTTAATCCTGCCATAATTAATTAAGTCAAAATTTGATTCTTTAAAAATTGCTCTTCCGTCTCCATCAGAAAGATCATCAATGCAAATTTGAAGAGATTGTTCGTTAGTTCTTCTTTGAACGATTGTAGTATTATCAATATCTCTAGGAATACCTGGAGGTACAACATAAGGTGACTTATTTTCTGATCCAATACTATTCTCTTCTATACTTACTACAGATATCTGAATATCTGATTCGGAAGATTCTGAAACCTCATTTAAACCTGACTGAAATATCGACTCTTCATATTTTCTCCATTGACTTCCTACTAGCTGAAGTTTTGCAAATCTCAAAACAACCGGTTGCTCCCAGTTTGTCAAATATGTCCTTAAAAACCTAATTGTTTTAAAATCAGAAATATTTCCGTGAACTCTATCAGGTGACCTTATTGGAACTCTAAACTGATACCAAGTTGCATTACCTGACTTATCAATTATTTTATCTACAATATTATTTCTTCCAACATCTAACTCACTGGGATTCAGATCTATTTCATATTCATAGTAACTCTCTGTATCTGATAAAGTATTGTCATCATTTAGGTCTTCATTCTCAGGATATGGAGAACCTTGAGCTGAAAAATTTCCACCAGAGTTAAGAGGGGTATTTCCTTCCATTCCATTAATATATTTATACCTCTCTAAAATTTTAATATTTGATTCATCAAGATCACTACCTAGGTAATATTTAAAATTATCTGCAGATACATCTTTTTCAATTTTTAATTTTCCCTCACTAGTTAAATTCATTTTATCCAAAAAATTATCCTTAAAATAATTATTTTCATCATCATTCTTTAATCCATCTAAACCCACATCCTGATTTGATCTAGAAGTACTGTTATTTTCAAAAAAATTAGTTAAATATTGTTTTGATGTTACTCTTCCCCACTCATTAAATTTTATTCCTTCATTAGAATAATCATGAGATAAACCATTTTCAAATGCGTGGACATTATCTTTCATAATATCCTCAGAAACATTTCCTAAATTAAAAATTAATTTACCTCCTGTATCGTTATTTTTATTAAAAATTCCATCTAAAACCTTACCATTCTCTCCATCTATAAATGGATCCATTAACCAAAATTCAATGTATTGAATATTAGTTCGATCAAAATCAGTATCATTTGAAATACTTTTTGTTATAGCTCCATAATTAGACTTAGGATTTCTCAATAAACCTGAAGGTAATAGGTCAGTACTGTAATTATATTGACCCCTTTCGTTAGGAAAATAAGCTACATCAAAGATTGACAAATTTGTATTTATTAGTTGCCTGTCTTGTTTCCTAAATATGTCTTGAGGAGAAACTGCCTTAGTATAATTATTTTCTAGGTCTTCTAAACTTAAATTTTGAGGCTTTAGAGAACCTCCATTTAGATAAAATATATTATCAATTGTGTACCAAGCAATCTTTGCTCTTTTAAAAGCATATCCTAAATTATCAGAAGATATAGAACTCATATCAAATTTATTATTTTTTGTTTCTGGTGTTGACCCTAATTTCCAAGATATTGATGAACCACCAATAGAAATTGGAATTACAGCACTTTCAAAATCGTCTATATATGTTATCCCTTCTCCATTAATAACATTAGATGTTCCTGGGATAATCTGAGCAAACTCAGTGCTTAAATCAATATTTGACTTTTCAGTAGTAGCTAAAAAAGGAATTGTATTTATGACTTTTGTTAAAAACTCACTCTCTTTATTTATATTAAAATCAAATCCATATTTAGTATTTTTAACAGGTTCATTCCCAACACTAAACCTTGTAATTCCTCCTGGACGTTCATTTAAGTGAAAAACTGTAAATCCAAGATTAATCTCTTCATCAATTTTATACTCTGCCCTGGCTCCAGACAACCATTTAGTTTGAAAATTAAATAAATCAGCTTTCTCAAATGAGATTGTAACCTCTTGACCAGATGATAAAATTGAAGAATTTAAAATTCTCACACTTCCTAAATTATAATTTACAGTATAGTCTGTACCCTCTACAAGTCTTATATTTCCTGCCATAACCACAACGGAGTTTTCAGATATATCTAAACCTGGAAGGTTAATTTCACTACCAGAACCTGAAGAGACAGTTCCTACAATAAAAAATTTATTTTTTGATAAAATTTTCTGGGCCTCATCTTGAGTTTCAGAATATAACTCTTCATATACATATTTTTCAGATAACTCAGTTTCATTACTATCTTCAAAATATGTTTTTAATTTTGAGCCAAAGGGCTCAAGGACAGGAAAAATTATATTTCCTTTTTTTGAATTGATAGTAAAACCTTCTACAAAATCAAAATTTCCATCATATTGAGGGTCATTTGAAGAATTTAATCGATCTAAACCTAATAATCTTATCAGAGGTTTATCTCTAGTTAAAGTACCTTCATTTAAGCTTGGATTATTAAAACCTACAGCATCATCTCTATAATTAATTCTTAATTCAAAATTCTCTTTTTCAATTTGCGTTGCATTTATATTATAAATATTTTTCATCATTAATTCCCATGTTGGAATTTCTGTATTAATATTTGATGGCCTTATAAGTTTAAGAAATATCATTTCACTATCCTCTCTATTTTGATAATCCTCTGAAAGTTCTCCGACTTTAAACCTATTACCATTATATGTATACTCATAAGATACTGCCAGAACCTCATCATTTTGAAGCCTTCTAAGTAATGAGATATATCCAAGAGTTTTATTTATTTCATATTCATCGGTATCTAATTTTCTAGCAGAAGTTACTTTCTCAAAATCAATTGTTTTTGAAAGATTAAATTGATTAATTAAAATATCATCAACTAAATCTAGACTTCTTAAGCTAGTATTATCACTTATATTATCAAATAACAGATTTGAGCTATTATCAGCTGGAGTTGAAACACCTAATCCAATATTTGGATTATTAGGTTTTAAAATGTTCTTACCCTCCGCAAGATCTGTAAATGCAACAAAGTTTCTTAAAGACTCAGAGTTATTTGTTCTATTTAAAATATATATTTCAACTCTATTAATATTTATCCCAGAGCTTACAAGAGGAAGCGATTTAAGCCATCTCTCATAATTATCTCTAAAGAAATGTCCCAAGAAAAAATGTCTATTCCTATCATAATTTGATCCTAAAATTTCAAATTCCCTTCCCTGAAAACCATTATCAATTTTAATTGATTCACTTTTACCTTGTTGTCTAGATAAAATTCCAGTTATACTTAAATTCCCAAATTGTAATTGAGTTTTCAGGCCAAATAAACTTTGAGCACCTCGGAGCAAACTATTTTTTACAGGCATACTTACATTTCCTACTTCAATTTTTCTGATAATCTCTTCTTCAAAACCAGTATAATCAAGTTTTAAATTATTTTGAAAATCAAAAGTGTTATTATTATCAAAATTTGCAGCAATTTTTAACTTCTCTCCAACCTTTCCATTAATATTTAAGTTGATTTGTTGGTCATAATTGAAACCACCATTTCTTTGTTGTCTTATTGGGATTGATGGATTTTCAACTTTTTGAAATTTTCCTCCGAAATCTAAATTAACAAAACCATTAACTTGAAGATCAATAAAATTACCTCCGAAAATTCTATCTAAAGACTCCGAAATATATATTTTAGGAATTAACCTTCCACTTTCTAATACGTTATCACCATCAAGACTTAATGATTTTTTTTTAAAATATTCTTTTATATCTCTTTTTGTAGTATAGTTATCATAACTAGAAAAAGGAATTGAGATTGATGGTCTATAATTTAAATTTCCAATCTTTTCTGATAAATAAAAAACTCCTGCAGTATCATATGTTGATCCTAATTCAATGGAAGTTGAATTTAAATAAAAAGCATTATTAGAAAAAAGACTTGAATAAGGATCAGAAAACCTGTCTTTAATGGAATATGTCGTAAAATTAGATGGCTCATAATTCACAAGAGAATCTAATTTGATAGATGATGATTGGGAATGAAGAGTAATCCCATTTAAAAAAAATAGTGATAAAATGAATAAAAATTTAATAATTGAATTCAAAGTAACCCATTTATGACATTATGATCTCTTGAGTACCTCTTTGATCAAATCTTCAAGAGAAATATTTTCATTTCTCTTTAAAATATCATTTATATGCTTTTCAACGATATTTTTAGAAATACCCAAAGAAGATAAAGCTGATAACGCTTCATCTCTGATAGTATTGTCAAAAGAATCATAAAAATCATCACTAATGTCATCAATAGAAATTTTATCTTTTAATTCAAGAATTATTCTTTCTGCTGTTTTTAAACCTATCCCTTTTACTGATTTTATTTTATTTACATCTGAACTAATAATTGCTTTATTAAATTCATCTGCTGATATAGAGGATAATATCATTATACCAGTACTTGGGCCTACTCCATTAATAGATAATAAACTCAAAAAAGTCTGTTTTTCACTTTTACTATTAAAGCCATAGAGAGTATGAGAATCTTCTTTAACATTTAAGTAAGTATGGATATTAATCTCCTTCTTATCCTTAATTTTTGAAAATGTTCTAAGTGAGATGTTTATCTCATATCCAATTCCATTAACATCTAAAATTAATTTTGCTGGATCTATTTCAACTTTTTTACCTCTGATAAATGATATCATATTTCAAATGTCATTAATATAGAAGATATTTCTTGCATTAAGTTTCTTTTTTTTGATCCAGGTGCATA
>CEWO01200434.1_pt1 | contig 29624 bp, 29 predicted proteins | sample 361561 | NCBI WGS metagenome assembly CEWO01 (sample SAMEA2623627, study PRJEB7988) | marine metagenome | isolation source: saline water (ENVO:00002010), including
CCTGTTCCAGTTCCAGTTCCAGTTCCAGTGCCTGTTCCAGTTCCAGTGCCTGTTCCAGTATCATCATCAGATCCACCAACGTCATTTACTGACACAGTTATGGTCTGAGTTGAAGCATTTGAACTTGCATCAGTTGCAGTAACTACAGCTGTGAATATTAATGGTCCTGAACCATTACTTTCATAATCAGGTGCTGTAACAAAGTTTAATGTTGCACTTGTTAATCCAATAGTAATCTCAGAGCTATCAATTGTAAATTCTATTTCACCCTCGCCTCTAACAGTTTGATCAACAGTAACAAAACCTATGTATGTTGTATTCTCATCAACACTAAAGCTAGCAGATGAAGTAAAGACAGGAGCTGTGGTATCAACAACATTTACAGTTCTGGTGGCTGTTCCAGCATTTCCAGATGCATCCGTTGCTGTATATGTGATTGTGTATCCATCTCGCACTGTTCCAGTATCAACACAATTATCACCAGTTTGGTTTAAGAATGTTTCAGTACAACTTGCTACAACTTGAAGAGTTCCAGCAGACAAATCAGATGGTGAATCTGAAGCATCAGTAGCTGTTGCTCCTAAGTCAGTCCATGTTCCACCTAATTCAACAGTTTGTGGGTTAGCACCTGTAACAGTAACTACTGGAGCAGTTGTATCTACAACATTAATAGTTCTAGTCGCAGTACCTACATTACCTGAAGCATCAGTAGCTTGCCAAGTAATTGTATAAGTCCCAACTATACCTGAATCAACACAAGGTTCGGTATCGAAGCTTTGGTTCCATGTATTAGCACAAACTTTAACAGCTTGTAATGTTCCAGGAACACCGCCACCAGGTGTATCAGATGCATCAGTGACAGTAGCACCTGCGTCGAAATATGCTGTGCCTAATTCTACAGTTGCTGGACTAGCTCCAGTTAAAGTAACTGCAGGTGCGGTAGTATCAACAACAGATACTGTTCTTGTTGCAGTAGCAGCATTACCAGAAGCATCTGTAGCAGAATATGTAACTGTGTATGTTCCTAAAGCTGATGAATCAGCAGAACCTGAAGAAGTGACTGTTATAGCACCAGATGCATCAGTAGCTGTAGCACCAGCATCACTGTATGTATTACCTGTTGCAAGAGAAGTCAACTCAACTGTTGTAGCAGAACCACCAGTAACTGTAATTACTGGAGCAGTTGTGTCTACAACGTTAACTGTTCTAGTTGCGCTTGCTGAATTACCAGCAGCATCAGTAGCTGAATATGTAAGGGTATATGAACCAACTGTTGAAGTATCAACTGTTCCACTAACTGAAACACTTAAGGCACCATCTTTAAGGTCAGTAGCAGAAGCTCCTGGATCTGTAAAAGCTGATCCTAATTCAACAGATAGTGTGCTAGCACCACTAAGAGTAACAACAGGTGGCAGCATATCTTTTTTATCATCATCGGTGATTGCGCTAATCGCAGAAGCACCAACAACAATTACTAAAACTTTTTGTATGGCTGACAATTCAGCATTTATTTCACTCAAACGAGTTGCTATAGCCTTTTGTCTTGTAGGACTTTGAGAAGATTCTTGCTCTTCCTGAAGATTTTGTGCTTCAGATATTAATGAAGTCATGCGATCGCTAAGTTGATTAGTAGACATATTATTGACTCTTTCCTCTATCTGAGTCATTTTTGCTTGACTGACCATATAATCTTCAGCATTTATTTCAGTTGCAGTTAAAATCGCTGCAAAGGACAACAAAACTGTTAAAAATTTGATGTAATTTTTTGTTTTCATATTAATTCCATTATTAAATTCTTTATTAAATATACCCCATTCTAATAAATTTATCACCATTAGTAATCTTTTAGTGACAAAGAGCTGTATATTCTATATCAATATACAAGAATTTTATACTTTTTTTTGAAAATTAGTGTGTATATAAAATGCATATAATTTTGTAATATTGATTAAAAATTAAGTTTTATCACAGCTAATAAAATAAGAAAAATCTTTATTAAATCAATATAGTTTATTCATTATAAGGTTTAAATTTAACTAATAAATCATATAAGGTGTGTTTTCTTATTAGCTTAGCCCCAGGATCTTTAGTCAATGGCCTCCAAGTATAATTTCCTATTCCCCCAGCTATGGGAATATTAAAAAATATGCCTTTATCAAAGGACCCTTCACCAAATTGCTCAGATGTAACGTCTGTAAAGGTTGCAAAAACACCAAACCTTGTCCCGTTCTTGTACGACCTTGATAACTCAAGTGTTGTCCCAACATCACCAGCTAAATACTCTCCATATGAAATTTTTGCATCAAAAGGAATAAATTTATAGTTTCTATAATAGAAATTAACTGATCCAACTGTATTTTTGTAATCAGTAGTGCCGAATCTCATTTTATAATCTCTTTTCACCACATCAAACATCTCAAAACCAACTGCATAATTCTTTTTATTTTCAAAATAAAGATATTCAAAACCGTAGCCTGAAAACATCTCTTCTAAGATTCCAGATGTAAACATAAGATGATTATTTTTCTTTGGAGTAATGTGATAATCAAATTGAGCCCTTCCAATAATTATTCCTTGATCAAAATTATTTAAATATTCTTTTATGTCTGATCTTACTTGTGCTGGATATGTATCGACTGGAGGCCAAATTAAATCATCAAAGTTGTCCCAAACCGAATATTTAAGATTTGAAGAGAAAAAGAAGTTATCACTTATAATGTATTCACTGTCATTTTGAAGCAAAACTGCAAGTTTTATAAAGTCTTCTCTGGCCGCTATAAATGGTCGAACTGTAAACCTTGTGTTTGTATTAAATCTTTTTGATTCTGGTCTGTTATAGATAGTTTCAGCATTTCTAATAAACTCTTCATCATAGTCGGTGTATGCTTGAAGATCAGCTATCCTGTAATCAACTTTAATCTGTTTTTCAATTCCGCTCTCACCTTTGGCTGTCATTAGTATTTCTTCAACTATATCTAAGCTTGGATGAGAAAATTGAGTTATCTCTAAACCGAGATCATTCCCACTTTGAACTATTTTATTTACTCCAATCCCATTAGATTCTAAATTTTTTACAAGCTTTTTTACATAATCATCATCTTGCTTTGGAATCTTTTTGTATTCATACGCTTTTTTATTAGAAAGTACGTTCTGTTTATATGAGAATTTGAAAGAAATATAGTTTTCTCTTTCAGCTGCAACACCTAAAGTGAAATTATTATTTAAAAGATATTCAAAACCAAAAGTTGTTCTTGACTCTGGAACCTCATAACCTATTTGATCTCCTGGGGTTAAGGTTGGGTCATATTCTATTTTAAATAAAACTTTTGGGCTAACTGCATAAGATAATCCATAAAAAGGTGTTATTTCCTCATTAGAAAAATAAGTATTTGGTTGAAATGCTCCTCCTTTATCATCTCTTGAGATTGGTCTCTCGTTAAAGCTATCACTTAAAAAAGTTAATGGGTTCTTTAATTTTGGAACACCATTCAAAGAACCCCACCCAATTCCAAAATGCATATCTAATTTGTTAATTCCATAACTTGCAACTAAATATTCTGAGTTATATAAACCAGTCCCTCCAATATCATTTATTCCAAGAGCCAAAGCAGGCAGTATGCCTTCCTCTTTTAATCTAAACTTAAAATTAAAACCCTTATCTTTCCTACATGTTTTAAAACTACAGTCAATTGGATTTTCTTTTATATTTGAATAAAAAAGAGATGCTTCCAACCAATCATACGGTGAAGAAGTAATAGTAACTTTCTGGTCAGGTGTTCCGTTATAAGCATTTATTCCATATGAGCCAGCTTCATGAAATCTAGCAGTAGGAGTATTAATTAACCCAATTACACCATGATTGTTATAAGTATTATATTCAAAGCTATCAGCATAAACGTATGTTATGCCGATTGAGAAATAAAATGTTAAAAATAGAAAAATTCTTGTAAATTTTTTCATCAAATCCAATTATGACTTAGTCTTTTAAAACAGATACTGATGCGAGTGAAACTCCAATATTACCAAGAATTGAAGCATAAGCTTGAGCTGCTACCGAAAAAGGTATTTTAACTGTCTCTCTTGGTATAAAGATGATTGAGCCCGGATAAAGCTCTATCTCAGCTTTGCGTTTCATAAAAATATTTCTGTTTCTTTTAACTAATGAAGTTTCTCCATTTGGATGTAGAACATAAATATTCTTCTTGTTGGAATATGGACTTAGTCCACCTTTCTTATCAAGATAATATTGCACATTAGCTCCCTCCTTGAATCTAATAGTGCCTTCAGTATTAACTTCACCAAAAACATATATATGATCAAGAAACTCTGGGATAGTTATATTATCTCCTTCTTGCAATAAAATGTCTTTAGAAGGTTCAGCTTCAAGTATTTCTAAATCAAATTCAGCACTTACTCTTCCTGAAGGTTTTGTGTTCTTTATTTCACTTATTATCTCAGTAAGAAAAGTCATATCAGGAGCTCCGGCAGGATTAGAAGACATTCTTGAAAGCTCATCAATAAAAGATTCATATAATTTTTCACCTGCCATCTCATTGATTTTTTTTGTTTGAAGATTTTCTAAGACACCGCCAAAAGGATAGGCATTTTTAGTATAGCCTCCAGCAATTGAAACTAAGTCAAGGATTCCAGCACCTTCGTTAACTAGATACTTACCAGGATTTTTCACTGCTCCTTTAATTTCAACAGCCCTATATGGAAAGCTTCTTACAATTATTTTATCTTTGTCATTAGAAAGAATAGTCTCAAATTTCGTAGGATTATTTACGGCAATTTTACTTATTAAACCATCTTGCAGTCTAATGAGGCTAATTTCAGAAAGATCGGCTCTATTATTAATGCCATTTGCAAATAAAATAGCTGAGGAAAGATTCTCATCTTCTTTCAATTCATAGGTACCAGGTCTCTTAACAGCACCAGAGATTGATACAAGGTTTATAACTGGTCTTACAAATATAAGATCTCCTGATCTTAATCTTGTAGAAAAAGTAGATTTTCCATGAATAAAAGTATCATAGAGATCTGCTGTTTCTATTATTTCGTTATCACGAACAAGTTCTATTTGTCTGAATGATCCTGTTTCAGATGGTCCACCAGAAACTGCTAAAGCATGGAATAAGGTTGAATTGCCATTTAACGTGTAGGGACCAGGATTAGAAACATTGCCTGAGACAATTATCTGAATGTCCCTAATGCTAACGAGAGTCGTAAAGACATCTACCCCCATAAAAGAGTTTTCATACTTTTTAGTAATTACATTTGAGGCATTATCTAATGATAAGCCTGCTAATATTACTTTACCAATATCTGGAATATTTATAGAGCCATCTCTTTTAATAGGAGTTAAAAACGTTTGGGATTTTTGCCCAACCAACTGGATTTCAAGAACATCTCCAAAATCTAACTTATAGTTTCCATCAAAATTGGGCTCATTAAAGGGCATAAAGGTTGTTTGCATTAAAGAAAATACTTTCATGCCAAACCGTTCTGCAAGATTTTCTTTGTCAGATTCTTCTAAATCATTTTCTAATTTATCAAGCTGCCTCTTTAAATCAATAATTTGTTTTCTATAATCTTCTTTTTCAATATAAGAAGAAGGTCTTCTATACCTATCTTCTTCCAGCTCTTCTTTTTTTGAATTCTTTTTAAGAAGGTCTTCTCTAACATCATCTGGAAGACTTTCAAGAAATTCTTCATCAAAATCTTGAGCCTGAGATTCAGCAAGAGGCACAAATGCTATAGAAGTTAGCATTAAAATCGTATATAAGCAGAGCTTCTTGTTCATAAAATCCTTAGTTTTAAAGCAATTAATCATGTCATTTATTTTATATCTTATAATTGTAAACCATATTGTTTCTAAAAATAACTATAGGGTTTTTTATTTTATACCCGGTAAGGAAACTGACTCTATTAAAAGTATAGAATCAATAATACCCTGAATATCATTATCTATTTCTTGATCAGTCAATGTTTTGTTAAAAGATTGAAAAGTAAATCTATAACCAACCTTTGTAATATTTGTTTTAGAATTTTCAAAGAAATCAAACATAAAGGATTCCTTTAAATTAGACAGACTTACATCATCTAACTTTTTAATTACCTCACCAATCTTCGAATTATCTTCAATTGAAAATGATAAATCTCTAGAACTGGAAGGAAAGTCAGATATTGGATTATATTGAATGTGATCTTTCGTTGGTTGCGAAGTTGCTATATAGGTCTCAAAATATTTACAAATATCTTTCATATTTACCTCTAAACTAAAAATTTTTGTTTTAATCTTTGTATTTAATTTTTCTCTGGAGACTTCAGTAATATCTTCTTCTAAATTAATAGATAAAGAGCTAAAAAGATCTTTAAGATAATTTTTATCTAGTGGTTTACCAAAATCTTTATAGTTATGGCCTTGTCGTCCAGATATCACCAATGAAAGCCTTTTATCGATGATTTCCATATTAGTTGAATATACATCTGAAATTTCAAAGATTTTTATCGAGTCATTCTGTCTCTTTTCATTGTAAGTAACATTATCAATTATCGATTCAAGGAGACTAGTTCTTAAAAATCCTCTATTGGTATCTAATGGATTATCAACTTGGATTGAATCTTTATTACTAGAACTGCAAAAAGGATAATTAATAACCTCAGAAAAACCATTATCTACAAGAAATGATTTAATATTTTTCTCTGCTTGATTGGAGTTTTTTTCAAGTAACTTTGGAAAAGTTATAGCTTTGCTCGGAATATTGTCGTACCCAATAACTCTTGCAAACTCTTCAGCAAGATCATTTTGGTGATGAATATCGTTTCTGTAAGGAGGGACCTTAATTTTTTCATTAAATATAAAGCCAAGTCTTGATAGGGAACTTTGATAGGTTTCAATTTTCTCATCAATCCCGAGTATTTCATTAATTAAATCAAGATCGATATCTAATTCAATATCCTTAAATTCATTGCCAATATCATTAAAAACTGAAAGATTAATTATTTTTGTGTGATCATTAATAATTTGAATAAATCGTCTTAAAACTCTTTCATGGCACTTGGGATCAACACCTCTTTCAAACTTATGAGCTGCATCAGACTGAATATTGTATTTTAATGCTTTTCCTATTATAGACTCAGGCAGAAAATATGCGCACTCTACTAATACATTTCTAGTCTGTTTAGAGCAAGAAGTTTCCATGCCACCCACAACTCCAGCTAAATTTATAACTTTGTTATTATTCATAAAAACTAAATCAGATTCGTTCAAATTAATTTCTTTATCAAGCAATGTCTTGAAGTTATCTTTAGATTTGGTATTTGTTAATACAACATTTTTATCAATCGAATTGAAATCATAACAATGGGTAGGTTGTCCCATCTCATATGCAATATAATTTGATACATCAGTAAAAAAATTATTTTTATTTAGCTTTAGATCATCAAAGTAATCCTCAAGATAATCCGCATAATCAGTAACTGTATGCTCCACCTCTATATTTAAAAATGATATAGCAGAACATTTATCTCTAGCATGATTTATAAAATTTAAATCAAGTTTTGGAATTTCTGGCTCATACAGACTTAGTTCATCTGAAGTCTTGTAAAAAACATTTAAGTCTCTCGCTATTCCTAATAAAGAAAGACAGTCTCCCCTATTAGGAGTAAATTCCATGTTAAAGACCGTCCCTTCAATTTCATGCTCATGACCTAATTGGAATAATTTAGAAGAGATATCATCCATAGTTGGCTCATCAACTAAAAATTTTAAAAGATGGTTATATGCTATTTTCATTTAAATTGATTTAAAAAATCTAGATTAGATTTATAGAATTCTCTTATGTCTGTAACACCATGTTTCAACATTGCTATTCTCTCGATTCCTAGACCAAAAGCTAATCCTTTATAACTTTCTGAACTAATATTACAATTATCAAGAACGATTGGGTTTACTATTCCACATCCTAATATCTCAAGCCATTTTCCATCTTTTGATAGTATATCAACCTCAGCTGATGGTTCTGTAAAAGGAAAATATGAAGGTCGAAATCTTAATTTAACTTCTTCACCAAATAAAAAATATATGATTTTATATATGAGATCTTTTAATTGAGCAAAATTAACTTCAGTATCCACAAATATGCCCTCAACTTGATGGAACATTGGTAAATGTGTTGCATCATCATCTTTTCTATAAACCTTTCCACCAGATATAAAAGCTAGCGGGGGTTTATTTTCTAACATACCTCTTATCTGCACCGGTGAAGTATGTGTCCTTAATACATAACTCTTTTCATTAAGGTAAAAAGTATCATGCATTTGGCGTGCAGGATGAGTTTCTTTAATATTGAGCATGTCAAAATTATATTTCTCAGTTTCTATCTCTGGACCATCAATAATCTGAAAGCCTAATGAGCCCAGGAAATTCATAACAGATTCTTTTAACTGATTTATAGGATGAAGAGAACCCCTAATCGGCGTTATCTTTGGAAGGATAATGTCTTTCTCTTCTGACATTAAATTAAAAAATTAATTAGTTGCTTTTTTGAGGATTGTTTCAAAAGTGGTGGAATCATTAATTGCTATATCAGATAAAATTTTTCTATCTAATTCAATATTTTTAGAAGCGAGTCCATTTATTAGATTTGAGTATGAAACACCCAGGGCTCTTGAAGCAGCGTTGATTCTAGCAATCCATAAAGACCTAAAAGCTCTTTTTCTGTTTTTTCTATCTCTAAAAGCATATTGAAGAGATTTAATGTTAGACTGTTTTGCAGTTTTATAGAGCCTGCTTCTTGCCCCATAATGTCCTTTTGTAGAACTAAGTACTTTCTTATGCCGTGCTTTTGCTGTTACTGATTTTGTTACTCTTGGCATAATGTATTACCTATTAATTAAATTAGATGCCATCTTAAGAACTGTTCCAGTCAACTTATTTAAGCCTCGATTGTGGCGCTTTCTCTTTGTAGATTGTTTAGTTAAGATATGATTTCTGTTTGCGCTTCTGCTTTTAACAGAGGATCCAGTTTTCTTGAATCTTTTAGCAGCTCCAGAATGTGTTTTTAATTTATATCCCATAATATTTATCTATATAATTTTATTTCTTCTTTAAAGGCGAAAGAACCATTAATAACTGGCGTCCTTCTAAAGATGGCTCTTGGTCTACTTGAGCAATATCTTCTAGCTGTTCTCTTAATCTATTTAAAAGATTAAGGCCCATATCACTATTAAGAATCTCTCTACCTCTAAATCGGACGCTTATTTTAGTCTTATCTCCGTCAAGAATAAAGCTTTTAATCTTTTTTAATTTAATATTGTAATCACCTGTATCTGTAGATGGTCTGAATTTTATCTCCTTTGTAGTATTTCTTTTAGTTTTTACTTTTGATGAGGAAGTGCTTTTCTTTTTATAAAATAAATGTTTCCCATAATCTAATAGCTTACAAACTACTGGATTCGAGTCTGCTGGAGAGACTTGAACTAAATCAAGGGATGCATCACTAGCTTTTTTTAAAGCATCATCTATTGAGACCATGCCTTGCTTATCACCATTTTCATCAATAAGCATTACATCAAGAGCTTTAATTTTATTATTAATAGGAGTTGTATTTTTTTTAGTAGCTATGAGATTTACCTAAGATAGATGATTATAGTGATTTGAAAATTTTAATTTTGACAAGAGAAGGTTTAACAAAAGGATATTGTATTTAAAATGGTGATTGATTATTCATATCGATTTGCATTTTAAACTAATTGATATATTACGTAAATATATTTCTTTCTATGGCTGAAGAAAGTAATTTTCCCATTTGTCATTTTTAAAACTACAAACTTCTCTTTTATTAATTCTTTTGTCATGTCCTTGCCAAAATTCAAAATAATATGGTTTAAATGAATATCCGCCCCAATAGGTCGGTCTAGAAGATGTGTCTGAAATATCTCTTGAAGCTCTTTTATAGTTATCTATAAAACTCTCATAACTATCAACTGTTTCTGATTGTTTAGATGTTATGGCTAAGATATTTTTGCTCTTGTCTCTAGCCTTGTAATGACTATCTGAAAATTCTGGGGATGATTTGCTTATATTTCCCTTTATTCTGATCTGAGTGTTAGTCTGGTGCCAGAAAAATACTGCAGATATATTGCTGCAGTCTCTAAATTCATGAGCTTTTGGACTTGAATAATTTGAAAAGAATATCCATTCATCATTGGTTATGTATTTTAAGTTCACAAACCTAGAATTTGATTCCTGCTTTTTAATATTAAATGAACTTATGCATATTGCCTCTATATTTGGCTGTTTGGCTTCAAGGGCCTCATTGTAAAATTTAACAAATTTCATATAAGGTAATTCATTTGAGATATCAGATATATTTATCATGAGATTTTATTGCTTTGTGGTAAATCTTTAAAAAAAGTCCATGGTAGTCTTGAATTTTTAAATAGTATTACCCATGCCGTTAGAAATATAATTTTTAAATCGCAAAAAAAAGATTGATTCTTTTTATACCATAATTCAAGTTTAGCTTTATAAGGTGTTATATTTTTCTCATAGAATTCCTCTAGGTCTATATCTGCCTTATTTAAAATCTCTTCCTCATTTCTAAATATAATAGAACCAACCCCTGTCAATCCTGGCTTCATTGAAAAAATTATTTTTTGGTCTTGATTTTTATATAGCTCAAAAGTTTCTCTGATAAGGGGTCTTGGTCCTACTAAACTTATATCGCCATTTAATATATTAATAATTTGAGGTAGTTCATTTATTTTTGTTTTCCTCAAAAAATTACCAAAAGGTAAAATCCTTGAATCATTTTTGGCAGTATATATACCTGTTCCCATTTGTTCACTATCTTTTAGCATAGTCGCAAATTTATATATTTTTATGGTGCTGTTATTTAATCCAACCCTATCTTGGAAGTAAAAAATTTCTCCTTCGCCTGTTAGTTTTAATATAAACATAATGGGAATAAATATGGGCACTAAAATAACTATTGAAATAAATGAAACTAGAATATCAAGGCTTCTTTTAATTAATTTATACAATTTTAGGCTCTTCGAATGAGGTCTCAAAAGCCTTCTCGCCCTGCTCAAAGAAATCTTTATACCATTGAAGCGTTTCCTCTAGTGAATCTTGCCATTTAACTTGTGGAGAATAACCAAGAAAATCCTTTGCCTTTGTTATATCTGGGCATCTTCTATTTGTAGAACCAGGATATGTAGGAGCCTCTTGGTAATTACCGGTATAATTAAAAAAACTTCCTGATGCTTTTATTAACTCTTCTATAGAAATCTCTTCATCCGTACCAATATGAAATATTTCACCATTTGATTTATCTGATTCGATAGCCAAAACTGTCCCCTCTACTGCATCAGTAATATGGCAAAAAGCTCTTGTTTGGTTATGTCCATACATTAAAAATGGATTTTCTTTTTTAACAAGGAACCTTTCAGCGAGATGAGGAATAACATGCTTAAATCCCATCCTTGGGCCAATAACATTATGGTATCTAACAATAGTGCAGTTAAAATTATGGGATTTTGCATAATTCAAAAAACTAGATTCCCCAAGCATTTTTGTTACTGCATATGTGTATCTTGGATGAGATATATCTATTATGGATAATGGTATATCTTCAGGAGTAGGTATTTTGTATCCAAATTTATCTATTGTTCCTGCATAGTTTTCGCTTGTTGAGGTAAAAACAACATTTTTAGCTGTTCCTTTTTTTAACCACTCTAAAGTATTAAGAATTAAGGAAGTATTTATTCTTATTATCTCACTAGGAATTTTTAAAGCATTGTTTACACCAACAACGGATGCGAGCATATAGCAATAATCATAGTCATTCTCAAGATTCTTGAATGTAGATTCTTTTGTAAAATCCCCTTCTATAAAGTCAACTTTTTCATTAGCAATAATCTCCTTCAAATAAGAGTCCATTTTTCCTCTTGAGAGATTATCCGCAATTGTAATTTCATAACTTCTTTTCTCTACTAAATATTTAGCTATATTTAATCCAATAAAGCCAGCTCCGCCTAATATAATTACTTTTTTCATTTTTAAACCTTATATATCGCCTCTGCCTAACACTTTAACAGTGTGCATCTCTGATAAAAGATTGATTTCATCTTGATCTAATACTCCTATAGTGTCGTAAATAAACAAATTTTCTAGATTAAATAAATATTTAATAAATTCTTTATTGCCCGTATATTCTGAGTGTCCAGTTGAAAATATTATAATATCGGTGTCTTTATCAAGATTATATAAATCTTGACTTACTTCTACCTCAACCTCTTCCCAAAATGTAACATAAGGATCATGCAATGAAACAATGCAACCATTTTCAATTAAAAGCTTATAAAGAGTTTCTACTGGACTATATCTTGTATCACCAACTCCTGCCAAATAAGAAACTCCATATAATTTAACTTTCTTTTCTCTTAGTTGTTCTTTTGGATAAAATGATTCTAAAAAATTAAATGCATAAACTGGCATTTTATCGTTAGTTGAAACCGCCATTTCACTCATCAATAGAGATTCTTTATCTGAATTAACAAGATTTTGTTTTGCCCAGCTTGCCAATAAAGGATCTTTTGTTAGACAGTAACCACCTACCCCAATACCTGGTAGCATGATATTTTTATGAGTAGGTCTCATCCTAATTGCATTGACAACCTCATATAAGTCTACGCCTGCCTCTTCAGCAAATCTTGACCATTCAACTATAAATGAAATATTCATTGCTCTATAAGAATTTTCTAGAACTTTAGAAATCTCTGTAGCATTTGTATTACCTAGTCTAGTTAACGGATATTCGTCAGTTTTTATTATGGTTCTTAAAAAAATCTCTATTTCATTTGCACTTTTTTCATCTACACCCGAATAGACTCTATAAAAATTTTGAATAGAATCGATATAGTTTGGGCCAGGCATAACTCTTTCGTATGAATGTCCTATAGAAATATTTTCAAAAGAAATATTTCTTTTTAAATATTCTTGTTTAAGAATTTCAGCAGCAATTTTTGTTGTTCCTGGCGGAACTGTAGTTTCTATCAAAATTAATACATTTTCTTTTGCATTCTCTCCAATAGTTTTAATTGCAGATTTGAAAGCAGATAAATCAACATCATAATCAATCAAGTCGTTTAATGATGATGATTCTTTTTGTACATCTAGATTAATATCAACAATAATTACATCAGCTTGTTGATAGGCTGTATTATCAAAAGTAGCATAAAAGTTTCCTTTTTCTTTGGACTTTGCATAGAAGCTTTCTACTTTTGGATCAGATGATACAACGGGGAAAAAACCATCGTTAATAGAAGCTATCTTCCAATAAGAGTCCTCTGTAGGAAGATCAATTCCAATTACAGCATAATCCTGATTGATAGCATTAGCGCATACCAAGGACATTACCGCACCTACAAAGCCTAAACCCTGAACTACAACTAAAGGTTTCTGAGAATGGCTATTTATAAAATCATTTATTGCAACACTATCATCAAGCTTATCAGGAATATGATAATCTTTGTTTGTGATAGGGTTTTTAGAGATTTTTTTCATTTAAAAGATTTCTATATAATTCGTCAACATCTTTAACCAGTCTTTCATAACTAAATAATTCAGCTACATGATTATAACCTGAGCTACCCATTTTTATTCTTAAAGAATCATCCTCTAACAGTATTTTCATGTTATTTGAGAATGTTAAAAAATCATTCTTTTCTGAAACTAATGCAGTAATTTCGTTTTTAACAACATCCCTTACGCCACCTACATCTGTTGACACAATTGGCTTGTTTGATGCCTGAGCTTCAATCAAAGTTACAGGAGTTCCTTCATTTTTTGAAGTAAGGGCAACTAAATCTAATCCTGCATAAACTAAATCCATGTCTTTTCGCCAAGATGTAAAATAAATCAAAGGATCTTGAACGCCTAGATTATTAAAAGTTAAGTTTAGTTTGGAAGATAATTCTTCTAGATAAATTCTGTCTTCGCCATCCCCTACTATAAATACTTTAAATCTTTTAGAAGTATTGTTTAAAAGGTTTCTTATGGCCTTCAAAAAAAATGTATGATTCTTGATTGCAGTTAGTCTGCCTATAATTCCAATAGCAATGTCGTCTTCATGAAGATTAAACTCCTCTCTAAATATATCTCTCTTTGCTCTACTATCTTTTTGAAACTTTTCTAAATCAAATCCAAGCGGTATGGTATGTGTCTTTTTTTCAGAACAAATCTTAAAGTCATCAATAAGCTCTCTTCTTTGAAGCTTGCTTATAGTTATTATTGCCGAAGATTTCCTGGCTAAATATCTCTCTAAAATTATATAAAATTTAGTTTTAAGGTTACCAAAATAAGAATGAAATACATGTCCATGAAAAGTATGAACAATTATTGGTACTTTAGATGTTAAGGCTGCAAGTCGCCCCAAAGCTCCTGACTTTGATGCATGGGTATGTACAATATCTGGTTTAAATTCTTTAATAATTTTCTTAATTTTAAAATAAGATTTCAAATCTTTAAAAAAATTTATCGATCTACTCATATCTTCAATGATTTCAAAATCTATCTCATAATCTTTTAACATATATTCTGAGCTAGCCTCTGAATCAAGCTTCTTACCTGCTATAAGTTTTGTTTTATATTGGGGGTGTAAAAATTTTGTTAAAAAAGTTGCATTATGGGTTGGTCCTCCAATATTAAACCTATTGAGAATTCTTAAAACTTTTTTCATATTTTTTAGAAATTTATAATTTCCAATGTCCTATTTTATCTTCATTGAAGTAGTCTTTTTTATAGACATTCTTAAGGTCATAAATACAACCATCTTCTTTAAGTAATTTTTTAATATCTTTTTTGTTGAGAACCTTGAACTCTTTGTGAGCTACAGCTAATAATATAATGTTTGAGGGCTTTAAGTTATTCATTTCTGTTAACTCTATTTCTGTAGCTTCTATCACCTCATCAGGAGAAACAATTGGATCGGTAATTTGAATTTTAACTTTTGACGTTTTTAGATTATTAATAATATCAAGAACTTTTGAATTTCGCATATCTGGGCAATCTTCCTTAAAAGTTATACCCATGATGGTGACTAAACAATCTTTTATTGGCACATCTTTGATCTCTGAAAGAATTTGATTAGAGATATAATTTGCCATCTCATCATTAATTTTTCTTCCTGAAAGTATAACTTGGGGCTCATACCCATGAACTCGAGATTTATATGTAAGATAATAAGGGTCTACACCAATACAATGACCTCCTACAAGACCTGGTCTAAAATCTAAAAAATTCCATTTAGTATTTGCGGCTTCAAGGACTTCCGAAGTATCAATATCTAATTTCTTAAATATTAATGATAGTTCATTAATCAATGCAATATTTATATCTCTTTGAGTATTCTCAATAACCTTTGCTGCTTCAGCAGTTTTTATAGATGCTGCCTTAAAAATTCCTGCCTTAACAATTTTACCATATGTATTGGCAACTGCTTCTAAGCAATCATTGTCAGAACCTGATACAACCTTAACTATATTTGAAATAACATGTTCTTTATCTCCAGGATTTATTCTTTCTGGGCTATAACCAACTTTAAAATCATTTCCTATCTTTAGTGAAGACTTTTCTTCAAGAATTGGGATGCATATCTCTTCTGTTACTCCTGGATATACTGTTGATTCATATACAACAATATCTCCTTTCTTAAGGATAGATCCTATCTTTTCTGATGCAGATATAAGCGGACTTAAATCAGGATCATTGTTTTTACTAACTGGAGTTGGAACAGCGACTATATGAAAATTAGCAGCTCTTATGTCTTCTATATTATTAGAAAATGTAATATTTGAATTGATTAAATCATCTTTCTTAACTTCATGATTTTTATCTATGCCGATAGATAAATCATTTATTCTTTTTCTGCTGATATCAAAACCAATTACTTCATCAATTTTTGAGAAAGCAATAAGAACAGGTAAACCAACATAGCCAAGTCCTGATACTGAAATTTTATAGTTAGATTTATCCAAGTTTATTAGTTGTAATTAAAATTTAATTATAGTTCCTGCCCAAGAAAGACCAACACCAAATCCAAGAATTAATGCAGTTTTATTATTATCTATTTCTTTAAGATCCTGCTCAATCTTAATTCCTATTGGAATTGTTGAGGAAACAGTATTTCCAAATTCCTCATACGATCTATGCATTTTATGGTCAGGTATTTTTAATTTTCGTTGCATTGCGTCTAGCACAAATTTATTTGCCTGATGAAAGATAAAAATATCAATATCATCTATTGTCATTTTATTAAGTTTTAATATCTCATTAAATAATTTAGGTATCTTGGTCAAAGTAAATGTATATATTGCAGCGCCATTCATATATAAATTTGCAGGAGACCTTATATTTTTGCTTGTATCCTCTGATTCAATATATGAAGTTTCGTCTATAGGATACTTATGAGCTCCATGAGGAACAATAAGATGCTGACCACCCTTACCATCAGTACCATGTAAGATTTTTGAAATATACTCAGTATCATCTTTTTTTGAATTAATAAAAGTACAACATGCAGCATCTCCAAAAAGAGTTCTTACACTTTTGTCCTTATCATTAATATATTTTGAATAAGTTTCTGAAGTTATAATCAAGACATTTTTTACTTGATTGCTTTCAATCATTCCTTTAGCTAAAGAAAGTGCATAGACAAAGCCAGTACAACCTTGATTAATGTCTATTGCCCCTATTCCTGTTCTTAATCCAAGTCTATCTTGAATAAGACACGCAGAAGTTGGTAGAAAGAAATCAGGAGATTGTGTGCAAAAAATTAAATAATCGATTTCTTCCTTTTTTTCAGGATATTTTTCAAAAAATTTTTTTCCAGCATGTACAGCTAAATCAGTTGCAGTAGTATTAATATCTGCAATATATCTATTTTTAATACCTGTTTTATTATAAATTTTATCTACATCCCATGAAGGGTTTTCATCAACAAGTTTCTTATTAGTAAGTTTTGTAGGAGGAACAAAAAATTCTATCTTATCTATGTATGAATTATATTTCATAACCTATTTAGGATTTGATGCAACAAATACATCAGTAGACCATAACAGCCATCCATATTTTTCCTCAAAATCTATTATTTTATTTTCTCTTAATATCAATAACTCATCTTTAAAAGAAGCCATTTCTTTTGGCATTGGCCATTGTTTTGTAGATATTCTTTCAACATTTTTATAAATGTTATTTGCCTTTGATAAAATTCTTTCAGAATTTGATAGTGATAGTATTGGAAAAAAGAATTTACCATCTACATTTAAATGAGTTGGTGATTTTTCAATGGCTTCTATCACCAGTTTAGTGCCATCTTCTCCAGATTCACAAGCTGTCTCTTTGAACCAGGGTGAAATTTCAGCAATTCTTTCAGCCACTCCAGATATATCATCGATTATATAGTCAAATTTTTCACCAGCCCATGGATCAAAAACACTGCCTGCTCTTGCATCAACCTCTATCTGATATTTATCAGCATTAATCCTTAAAAAATTAACTGCATCCTCGCTTAAGTCTGATGCAAATAATGTACCATCAATCTTTTTGGACATAGCTAGAGCTAATCCCACAACCCCAGAGCCACATCCTAAATCGAGAGTCTTTCCAGGATTAGAAATATAATGATTAACTGCTGTGGCGATCTCTGTGGACGTTCCTGTTGGCTCAAAGACTCCACTACCTAAAGTGATCTCAAGGACCAAATCTTTCAAAATTTTTACGTTATAACTTTTAGTCGACATAAAGTTAAGACGAACCTCCATCAATAGTAATAGAGGCCCCATTTACAAATTCAGAATTTATTAGAAAATGTATTGCGTTCGCTATATTTGAAGTCTTACCAAGTTTTTTTGAAGGTATTGAATCTAAGAAAGCTTTCTTATTTTTATCAGTTAGTTTATGAAACATCCCTGTATCAAATACGCCTAATTTAATGATATTTGAAGTTATATTATATCTTGCATATTCCTTAGAAAGTGCTTTTGAAAGACCTCCAAGACCTGATTTAGAGGATGAGTAAGCTCCGGCCCCAATAGCTGAGTTTGTAGATGAAATATGAATTACTCTTCCCCATTTATCTTTAATCATAATAGGTATTAAATATTTAGAAAAAAGAAAGTTTGAAGAAAGGTTAACTCTCATTACTTTTTCCCAGTTTTCTAATTCATAATTTGCCAATAATCCATCTATAGATACCGCTGCCAAATTTATTAATGTGATATTCTTAAGATTTGGTTTGTTTTTATCAATGAAATTCTTTATTTCATTAGAATTTGAAATATCAACTTTATGAAAAGTAACATTTTTTAATCTTATATTTTCAGGTCTAGAGGAGTTATATATTGCTAATACTTGATCTAATTTGGCTAGCTCTTCTAGAATCTCCAAGCCTATACCTCCGGATGCTCCTGTTAATACTATCATCTTAAAATCTCTAATTTATCTGAACTTATACATATCTGATTGTCATTATAGCTATAGAATTTAGAATAAATAGTTTCATCACCTAGGTTTGTTATATATGTATCTTTTAAGTCAAACATTTTTTTTATTTCAAGGTTCATCAATATAGAATGCCATTTTTTATGCTTAATTTTTACAAAAGTTTCTAACATGTTTATAAATTCAATATTCGATAATGAGTTTGGTTTTTTCACTTGATTAATTCTTTTCTCTAAGGCTTTGGATAATACCCTTGAGGCAGGTTCATGATCAATTTCTATTTTGGTGCCTTTTTTTGTAATAAGTGCAATAAAGCATCTTTTATTATGCGAAATTGAAAGCTTGATATCTGATAGATTAAAATTTATTTTTTTTAATTCTTTTAATATGATTGATCTGCTTTGAAAGTATCGATTTTCGAGTATTCTTATACTCATGAATGGAGAGCATATGAGCTCTAAAAAATCTAAGATTCTTATAAAGTTCCACTCTGATTGCAAATAAGCTCTTTCTGCTTTGATGATTGAAATTGAGCTATCTTTAGATAAAGATATAAAATTAGCTTTATTCAAGAATTATCTTTTAGCAATTGAAGTATTTCTGAAACTGATTTACATGCCGCTAGTTGATCTCCGTCAAGCTGGATATCAAACTCTTCATCAATGGAGGCAATTACAGAAAGCAATGCAATTGAATCCCAATTATCTTCGGGGTCTAATTTAAGATCATTTTTAGCCATAGACTGTTCTATTTCTAGTGCTTCAGCTATTATTGCAATAAGCTTGTTTTCCATAATAATACCTATAATTAAAAAAATTTAATTATAATTAGATAATGTTGAAAATGCCATTCTAAAATCTATGCATTCTAAATTTTATGAACAATAAAAAAATAGTTGTTTACTCTTGTGTGACTGGAAATTATGAAAACCCAATTAGCCATAAGAGTATGGAGGAAGATATAAAATATATATTCTTTACTGAGTCACATGAAAATACTCCTGATGGTTGGATCATGCAACCTATTAATGGGCTAGATGATCTAACTGATAAAGATAAAAATAGATATATTAAATTTCATCCAAGTGAATTTCTTCCATCTCATGATATAAGCATATATATAGATGGTAATATCGAAATTACTAATCATGTTTCATTGCTTGTAGAAGAGATCTCAAACATGAATGAAGATTTATTCTTATACAGACATTATGAAAGAGAGTGTATATATGATGAAGGAGATAAATGCATGGAAGACTCTTTGGACTGGTATTGGAGAATTAGAAAACAGATGAATAGATACTTAAAAGAATCATATCCAAAAAATAGAGGTTTATTTGAAAATAATATAATAATTAGCAAGAATAATAAAAATTCTAAAGATTTACTCCATCTATGTTGGGAAGAATATTCTAAAGAGGCAAAAAGAGATCAATTGGCTTTAAATTATTGTTCATGGAAATTGAAAGTTCCAATATTTGATTTGGGTGTTAGCAATGTCAGGTCAGGCGGTAAATTTTTCTACTTGGATCTTAATAACAGATTTAGAAAAATAACATTCATTCATTTGCTAAGAATGGCTATAAACAGATTATATTTATATTTAATCAAATAAAATCAACTTGCCTATGAACTTCCAATTGATTTAATTCAACTTTATTTTGGATTTGGTGACAAAGCTTTTCAAAAATTACTTTTGATTCAGGCGCTGTAATAAAATTATGTGGATGAATCCAAAAATGGGCAACATTACTTCTTTTTACAGCATGATTTAAAATATTTTTATACCTTAAATCAGAAATCATTCTTGGTATCATTTTTCTTGGGCCATATTTCCAGTTAATGAAAACTCCACCAGGAATAGAAAATTTATCTAAATCTAATGCTTCACTTTTCTTAAAAATATTTAGTTCTTCGAAAAAAGTATTTAAATACTTTGGGAAACTCTTAATATAAAAAAGCTTAGGCGGCTTTCTATATAGTTCAATACCATAATTTTTAATAAGATTTGAATATTTAATGTCATTTCTTGGATATATAAGAGTTTTACATTCTATATTTTTGCCAATAGACCATTGTTTTATGAGATTCATTTCAGTTTTAAATTCACTTGGATCTAAACAACTAAATGGCGTATGTGTATATCCATGACTAGCACACTCATGTATATGGCTCCCTCTAACAAGTTCAAAGACCTCAGGAATAAACCAACCTTCGTTCTTATCTATTGATTTGAGAATAGGCTTAATCCATTTCTGGTGATTCGTCCCAGTTAATTGTGGCAAAGCATTTTTTAAAAAATTTTCTTTAGTCTCGGTCAGTGCCCCAACAAAAGCAAATGTTGCGGCTATATTATATCTTTTTAGAGTTTCTAAGATATATTCGTAAACTTCAGCTAAATTATTATTTGTTAATTCAGAAAGCCATGCATGGTTCCTATCAGCCATACCCCATCTGCCCTCGCAATCAAAAGATAATGTAACTTTTCCTTTAGTGTCTATCATAAATTATTTAAAAAGAATATTATTAAAGCCTATATCTGTTGAAAATCCATTAATAATTAATTCTTGAAAGTCTTTATCTTTTTTAGAGAAAACATAAGATTTAGGCATTTCTTTGTAAGGCTTAAAACCAGAGGCATCAGGTGGGGGGATATCTTCAGTGACAGCATATAAAATAACTGGTATACCCAATTTGCTTGCAAATTTTTCTACTGATTTCAGCATATTTTTTATAGAATTTTGATTAGTATTTTTAATTGAAAAAATTCTTAAGAACGGGACAAATTTTTTTAATCCTAGTGAAAATATTATTACGTTTCTGTATTCTTTATCTGATACAAAAAAAGTAAGTGGAGAATTTTGATGGAAGAATCTCCATTTAAAAAATTCCATTGATTTTTCATCGTTATATTTATATGCATTTATTATTTTTATAATTTCGCTACTAGATTCTTTATCCTTATTATTTATAAATATAAAATTCATAGAATTTTGAATATCATTAACTATCTTTTGGTTTCTAAAAAAAAATCTTAGCGGGGATTTCGGAAAAATAAATTTTCTATACCAATGAGAATTGAATTGAAAAGACCCCAGTCTCTTATAAGCTCTGGATATTCTTCCAACTGCTCCAGATAAGATTACTGGACTGTCTTGAAGGATACTATCTTGCATTAATTTTAATCCTAGTTGAGATATTTTTTCTTTATCAACCATAAGATCATGTAATGAATAAAAAAATCTAACTTCATTCTTATGTAAAACAGGTGCTTTGAACCCATGAAAACATCCATATACTTGATTATTCTTTATTGCTAAATTTATAGAATGGTTGGGATTAGAGTCTAACCAAGAAATAAAAGAGAGTTTTGATTGATGACATCCTTTGCCCCAATTCATCTCTGCAAATTTCTTATATGCATTGAAATCAGTTAAATGGTTATACTTTCTATATAAAATCATTTAAAAAAAAAGTTAAACATATTGTCCCATTCCTCAATTACAGCTGATGTACCATAATTTTTAGTAGCATAATTATAAACCTTTAAGCCTATGTCTTTTCGTAGAACATGGTCTTGAGATAACATTTTCAGGCACTTAAGCCATTCGTCATCAGAATGTGCAACAAAATCCAAACTGCAATTTTCCATAACTCTTTTGTAACTTTTTGTATTTGAGGCTATAACAGGGAGGCCCATTTTCCATAAATTTATTAGCTTATTTTCTGGTTTAGCTGAAGCCATTCTGCTTTTTAGATTTATAGGGATAATAGCGAAATCACATGAAGTTAGAATTGATGAGTAAGTTTCTTTGTCCCAATCATGGAATATCAAATTATCACATAATCCCTTTAATATTCTCTCACTATCAGTTTTTATAAATCTATTCATATATTTATATGAATATCTGTCACTAATAACATGTAAGTTAAATTCATAATCTCGAGAAAATTTAGCAAAAACATTCTTCAAAGTATTTAATTGATAAACATTTGATCCAAGACCTTCCCATCCAATATTAATTACTTTTTTTGATGAGTAATTTTCTTTTACTCTTACTGCCTCATTGTGAGCATGATCCGGGATAGAGAACACACTCGAAGAAAATTTTCTAGCAATTAATGCCTGTTCTTCTGAAGCACAAATAACAGCATCAACTTCTGGAAGAACTTTTTCATTTAAGAATTTATTATAGTTTAGGAGTAAATATTTACTGGAAGATGAAAAATATTTTCCAAGACCGCGAAAGACTGATCTCATTGAAAGCTTTTCTGATGAATATGAGTTAATGTTGTCATAAAATATTTTAGCGCCTGTCTTCTTGATCTCATTAATTTGTGAAATATCTGCTGTTTGAGATAAATATACTAGGTCATATATTTTACCTGGATTGAATATTTCAAAATCTATATTGCGATTTTCTAGATAAAAAATAAAACGTCTTCTGTCACCTGGAGCATCAAGTGATTTTGAATTTGGCCAATATCCTATCTTTATATTTTTCATCTATTTAATTTTATAAAATCTAATAAGATCGCTAAGCCCTTCTTCAATATCATATTTCTGCGTCCAACCTAAGCTCTTTAATAGGTTATTATTTCCATATATCTTTCTTTTGTCTTTACTTTCCTGATTTAGATTTAAAAGCGAAGTAGCATCTAATTTATTCAAAATAAATTCTGCAATGTATTTTAATGTTATTGAATTGCCTGATGATATATTTACCTCTCCAACAAATTTGGAATCTAATATATTTTTAAATGCATTTGCTATGTCTTTAACATGCAAAAAATCCATTCCTAAAAGTGGATTTTTGCATAATACCTCTTTATTTGCCATTGCATGTTTAATCACATAAGAACAAAATTTCTTTTCATCTTCATTAGGGCCGTAAGTATCAAAAACTCTTGTCCATACTAATGTCTTTTCATTACCGTCATCAAGTTTTTTTAGCTCATCATGTAAGCAGCTTTTTGACTGACCATATATTGTGTTAGGATTTTCAGCCTCACCTTCTTTGCATTCAAAAACTGTGTTTAGGTGCTCCTCTCTACGCTCTCCATCAAAATATTCCGCCTTAGTACCAGAAGATATAAATTTTTTTCCATTATATCTTTTAAAAGATTTAAATAATTCTATAGTCGCATTTACCCAATCTTTGTTTTTAGGTGAATTCCAAAATTTTCCATGTTCGGTATACCATGCCAAATGAATGACATGAGTGGGTTGAATGTTTTTCATAAACTTTTTAACTTCTTGGTAATTAAATAAATCTAATTTATGCCAATTAACATTATTCAAGGTTCTAGGTGGATTATTGCTTAAATATGTTCCATGGACGTCATAGTCATTTTTATTTAAAGTCTCTATTAACTGTCTCCCAATAAAGCCTGATGCTCCAGTTACTAGAACTTTCATCTATATAATGGTTAATTTAGGAATGGCTATAACAAATTTAGTTCCTTGATTTTTAAGAAAATCTAGCTCTGAAATGATTTCTTCTGCTATGTTCCAAGGAAAGATTAAAACATAGTCTATTTTATCTGGTTTTTTTAGAGCTTCTGGATGGAGTATTGGAATTTTTGATCCAGGTAAAAATTTATTTTGCTTTGATTCAGCTGCATCACAAACAAAATTTATTAAATCATTTTTTACATTACAATAATTCAATAATGTGTTCCCTTTTGCTGCAGCACCATAAGCGCAAACAAATAATCCTTTTTTCTTAGAATCTTTAAGAAATGAAATATATTCATTCTTTATTTCTTTGGCTCTTTTATTAAAGTCCTTATAAAAACCCATATGATTAATACCATGTGTTAATTCTTCATCAATTAAATTTTTATATGAACTATCAATTTCCTTATTATCATCAAGGTGACATCCATATATTCTTAAACTCCCGCCATGTGTTGAAAGTTTATCTACTTTATAGATTTTTAGGCCTGAATTCTTAAAAATTTTTGAAACTGTATATAACGAAAGATAAGAATAATGTTCATGATATATAGTATCGAATTGATTATTATTTACTAACTCTAATAAATGTGGGAACTCAAGAGTTACAGTTCCCTTTGGAGATAAAAGTTTTTTAATGCCTCCAGTAAAATCATTAATATCTGGTACATGAGCATAAACATTATTGCCTATTATCAAATCTGCTTTTTTAGTTTTACTTAATTTTAAACCCAACTCAGTGCTAAAAAATTCTTGTAAAGTTTCTATTCCTTTTTCCCTTGAAATTGCAGCTGTGCTTTTAGTGGGTTCAATTCCAAGACATGGTATTTTCATTTCAAGGAAATTTTGTAAAAGATAACCATCATTAGACGCCAACTCTACAACAAAAGAGTCTCTATTAAGTTTTAAATAATCTGTTATTTCAATTGAATAATTCCTGGCATGCTCTAAAAAGCTTTTTGAGGTGGACGAAAAATATGCATATTCATCTGTAAATAATTCGTCTGCATCATTAAAGTCTTGGGTTTGAACAAGCCAACAACTATTACAAACCATAATTTTTAGAGGATAGCATGCTTCAGAAGAATCTTTGTTCTGATTAGATACATAGTTATTAGATGGAGGAGCCTTTCCAAGATCTATAAATTCATTAATTAATTCTTTTTTGCAGTGTCTACAATTCATACTTCAAATCCTTTGAAAGATTTTTTTAAAGGCTCATGTTTTTTATCTCTTTCAGAAATATAATTTATTTCAAGAGGCCAATCGATATTAATTAAAGGATCATCATATTTAATTCCAGACTCATCTGCAGGTGAATAAAATTCTGTATGGAAATATAAAAGTTTAGAGTTATCAGTGAGGGTTTGAAAACCATGAGCGCAACCTTCTGGAATAATTATCATGTTATTTTTTTCGTTTGAAAGTTCGATTGCATGCCATTTTAAAAAAGTTTCTGATGAACTCCTTAAATCAATTATCACATCAAAAACTGACCCATTTATGCAATGAACAAGTTTAATCTCAGGCTTTGGTGGTTTTTGAAAATGCATGCCTCTTACCGATCCTTTTTTATAAGTTTCAGAGAAATTAACTTGAACTATTTCCTTATTTAATACCTTTTCTTTAAGCTCTTCATGGCAAAATAATCGTTTAAAAGCTCCCCTTGAGTCACTAAAGTTAGAATATTTAACCTCATAAGATCCTTGAATAGGCAATGATTTTATTTTCATCTTAGTTGTTATTAAAATTATCTAGCATTTCTGCATATTGGAATAGTTGTTCTTTGCTGCATATTACATTTTTGTCGTGATTCTTGTACCAATCAATTGTCATTTTCAATGTATCTTTAAGATTTAAAATAGGATGCCAATTAAGTGTATTTTTTGATAATGTGCTATTGAGATACAAGAAGCCGGCCTCATGCGGATTCTGTTCATTGTCAATCTTCCAATCAACTTCTGACCAAAATGATTTTATCATTTTTAAAATATCTTCTACTCTTGCATTGCTACTTTTTTCAGGCCCAAAATTAAATGCATTATTGTTAATGTTTTTATCTAAAATTAAATTTTTTGCCAATTGAAGATATCCATAACTGCAATCCAAAACATGCTGCCAAGGTCTTGTTGACTTAGGATATCTAATTAATAAAGGGTCTTTGCTTTTAGAATTTCTTATAATGTCGGGTATTAATCTATTCTCTGACCAATCGCCTCCCCCAACAACATTTCCTGCTCTTGCTGTAACTAATCTTGCTGAATCTGGTTCTGAAAAAAAAGATCTTCTAAAACTTGAAACTAAGACCTCAGTTGCAGCTTTTGAGGAACTATATGGATCATGACCTCCCAAGGTATCATCTTCTTTATATCCTCTGTCTACTTCTTTGTTTTCGTAACACTTATCAGAAGTAATAATAACTATTGCTTTAAGATGCTCTAATTTTCTTGAAGCTTCTAATAGATTGGCAGTCCCAATTACATTAGTCTCCCAAGTTTCTATTGGTAATTTGTATGACTCTCTAACAAGTGGTTGAGCTGCTAAGTGAAAAATAATTTCAGGATCTGATTCTAAAAGAGTTTTTTCTGTGCATTCATAATTCCTTAAATCACCAATATAACTCTTCACTGAAGATAGTTTTAAATCATTCCAATGAGATATTTCATTTGGAGCCAAGGACAAACCTGATACGTTTGCTCCAAGATTGGTTAACCACAAAGAAAGCCAACTACCCTTAAAACCTGTGTGTCCCGTGATAAATGTTCTAGAATTTTTATATACGGAATTAAAGTTATCAATCACCATTTTTTCCATGGAGCATTTCCAGAAGCCCAGAGCTCATTTAATGAGGTTTTATCTCTTAAAGTATCCATGGGCCTCCAAAAACCTTTATGACGATATACTGAGAGTTCTTTTTTATTAGCTAAAGATATTAAGGGATCATCTTCCCACACAGTATTATCATCCTTGATTAAGTCAATTACTTTCGGAGATAAGATAAAAAAACCTGCATTAATCCAGCCACCATCCCCTTGCGGCTTTTCAAGAAAGCCTTCAACCATATCCTCATTGATATCTAATGATCCAAATCTGCCTGGAGGTTGAACAGCGGTTACAGTGGCAAGATTTTTGCCTGAATTATGGCAATCAATTAACTTAGATATATCGATATCAGAAACTCCATCACCGTATGTAAAGCAAAAATCATCATTACCCAAATAAGACTTAACTCTTTTTAATCTTCCTCCAGTCATTGAGCTTCTTCCAGTATCTACTAGTGTTACTTTCCAAGATTCAGCACTAACGTTATGAACCTCCATACTATTATTTTTAAGGTCAAAAGTTACATCTGACATATGTAAGAAATAATTTGCAAAGAATTCTTTAATTAAATAACCCTTATACCCCAAACAAATGATAAATTCGTTAATACCGGCAAGTGAATAGATTTTCATAATATGCCATAAGATAGGCATACCACCAATTTCTACCATAGGTTTTGGTTTGGTAGAGGTTTCTTCACTTAATCTGGTACCCAAGCCACCAGCAAGAATAACTGCTTTCATTAATTACCTAATATTTTTTGAATATTTTAACATCGAGATCAAAAATAAACATAATTGAGAGATTATTTTGCTTATTTATTTCTTGATAAACCAAGATATCAACATTAAATATGCACGTAAGGTTTCCGAAATACCTTTAAAATTTAGTTTCAAAATATTGAAAAAGATTCTTGATATTGGTTCTAATATAAACATTGACAATAAAACTATAAAACGTCCGCCATAAGTAAAATGTTTAGCTGCATATAAATATTTACTTCTCAATGAATAAAACAACCTAGAGGCTTTGACATTCCTAGAAGCTCCACCACCAAGATGAAATGCATTTGATTTTGGAAGAAACATTGAAATATATCCAAGTTGAGTAATTCTTTTTGAGAGATCTACTTCCTCATAATATACAAAAAATCTCTCATCAAAGCCTTCGCATAGATTAAATAACTTTGATCTTATTAAAAAAAAAGCTCCCATCACTTGATCAACTTCTTTAATAGAGTCATGTGAAAAATCTCTCATAGGCGAACCAAGTCTTGGTATTGCTTTTGTTAATCCAATAGAGTTAAAGAATATTCTTGATGGCGATGGAAAGCGAGAACATGAGGCTGTTATTCCATGATGATCAATTAGTTGTATACCACATATCCCAATGTTTGAGGAACTCTCTTTCTCCATATATTTAATTGCAGCACTTATGCTATTTTCATTTACTTCTGTATCTGGATTTAGAAATAAAATATATTTTGATTTACATAGGTCGGCCCCAATATTGCATGCCTTACCAAACCCATGATTAATTTTTTCTTTAACTATTTTAAGGTTATGCATATCTGTATTTATTTTAATTAGAGAGTCATCTGTAGATCCGTTATCAACAATAACAACAGACTCAATGCACTGATCTTGCAATCGTTTAATTGAATTTAAACAATTTTTTAATAAATCTCCTGTATTCCAATTTACTATAACTATGTCAACTAACTTTGAATTCATAAAACTTTTCCAAGCAGCTCACTCCATACTTCCAATGTCATTAGCAAGGCTGTTAAAAGAGAGCATAATATAATTATTAAACGAAAAATTGTTAACTTTACCTTGTGCGAAAATAATACAGGTAAGATACCTAGAAATCCAAGCTCTCTAAATCTAACCGCAACAACGTTAAAATTCTGGAAAAAAATAAAACATGCAAGCCCAATTATTAGAAAAAGAGCTCCTCTTTTTTCGATATCAGAAAAATTATTCCATTCTATGCAGCAACATATAACTATTATTAGGTGTAATAAAAAATATGGTGAGGTTAGTCCCACTGAGGATGTTTCTGAAGAATACCTATCAAAAAGAAAGAATAAGTCACTTATTGAAGAGAGATAATTAAATATTGGAACAAAAAATATTGATGCTATTAATATAGCTGTTATTAAGAGAAATATTCTTCTCTTAAATAAAAGTATTAGCAAGAATATTCCAGAGTAATGGAAAAGGATTGCAATAAATGAAAGAAAGATTATTTTAAATTTAGATAAATCTTTTGGAACTAAAATAGCATATAAAAAAACCATAGCAGCTGCAGCAGCTCTGATTTGATTTGTGTCATGAATTGGTAAAAAAACCAAAAAATAAAAAATAAGTGCTAAGAAAGGATAATATGTAAAATTTTTTATCAAAATTGATTTTACAAAAAAAGGTATAAAGCCTGCGATAAAAACTGATGCGGTTGCAGTAAAAGTATTGCTAAGAATCCAAAATAAAATTAAATATATTGGTTCTTTTAGCTCTCTCTCGAAAGAATATGAAAGTGGCTCATCTTTAAGTCTATTAGACAAAGCATAATACTCGCTAAAGTCATTGGATACATTGAAAATATATAAATAAAATAGATAAGACCCGGTGGCAAAAAAGAGAAAAAAGACAATCCATGAAGCATATTTTTCTTTAGGATTCATTATGATTTAAGACTTTTTCTAAAAAAAATTCTTAAGAACTTTAGAATAGAGATTGGTAATATAGCTATTAAAAAAATAATAATAACATTTGTGTTGCTATTTAACTTCAAGGCATTAAAGTATTTTCTGAATTTTATAATATTAAATATA
>CEWO01001658.1_pt1 | contig 29619 bp, 22 predicted proteins | sample 361561 | NCBI WGS metagenome assembly CEWO01 (sample SAMEA2623627, study PRJEB7988) | marine metagenome | isolation source: saline water (ENVO:00002010), including
AATCTTTCAATTCAGTTTGGCAAAAGAATTCTTTTTGACAATGTAAACACGTCTTTTAATGATGGTAATTGTTATGGTATAATTGGAGCTAATGGAGCTGGCAAATCTACTTTTCTAAAAATTTTAAGTGGTAAAGTTGATCCTACATCAGGTAGTGTTTATCTTGAACCAGGTAAAAGAATGTCTGTGTTGGATCAAGACCACACTCTTTATGATGAAAACTCTGTTATTGAAACCGTTATAATGGGAAATTTATCTCTTTTCCAAATAAAGAAAGAGATTGATCATTTATATGAAAATTATTCAGACGAAAATGCTGAAAAAATTGGCTCACTACAAGTAAAGTATGAAGAAATGGATGGTTGGAATGCGGAAAGTAATGCAGCTTCATTATTGTCGAATTTAGGAGTAAAAGAACATTTGCATCAAACAAAAATGACGGATATAGACCCTAAATTAAAAGTTAGGGTTTTACTTGCAAAATCTTTGTTTGGCAACCCAGACGTTTTAATCATGGATGAGCCAACTAACGATTTAGATTATGAAACTATCACTTGGCTTGAGGATTATTTAGCAAATTTTGATAATTGTATTATAGTTGTTTCTCACGATAGACATTTTTTAGATTCCGTATGCACTCATATTTCTGATATTGATTTCGGAAAAATAAATCATTATTCTGGAAACTATACTTTTTGGCATGAGTCTTCTCAATTAGCAGCTAGACAGAGATCTCAACAGAATAAAAAAGCCGAAGAAAAGAAGAAAGAGTTAGAAGAGTTTATTGCTCGTTTTAGCGCTAATGTTGCTAAAAGTAAGCAAGCAACAAGTAGAAAGAAAATGATTGAAAAGCTTAATATACATGAAATAAAACCGTCTAGCAGAAGATATCCAGCAATAATTTTTGAAAGAGAAAGAGAGGCTGGAGATCAAATTTTAAATATTGAAGAGCTGTCAAAATCAATTGATAATGAATTGTTGTTTAGTAAAATAGATTTGAACCTATCTAAAGGAGACAAAGTGCTTCTTTATTCAAGGGATTCTCGTGCAACAACTAGTTTTTATCAAATCATTGCAGGTAATTTAACTTCTGATTCTGGTAGCTTTAAATGGGGAGTTACTACCAATCATTCGTATTTACCTTTAGATAATAGTCAATTTTTTGTTAAAAATATTTCATTAGTTGATTGGTTAAGAAATTGGACTAAAACAGAAGAAGAAAGAGAAGAGGTTTATCTTAGAGGTTTTTTGGGTAAAATGATATTTTCTGGGGAAGAAGCACTGAAAAAATGCACTGTTTTATCAGGTGGTGAAAAAGTTAGATGTATGATTTCGAAGATGATGATGAAAAAAGGTAATGTTTTGATATTAGATGAGCCAACAAATCATCTTGATCTTGAAAGTATTACAGCTTTTAACAACTCGTTAAAAAAATTTAAAGGAACAGTGCTTTTATCTACACATGATCATCAATTTGCTCAAACAATTGCAAACAGAATAGTTGAGCTCACTCCTAAAGGAGTAATTGACCGGTATATGGCTTTTGATGAGTATATGAATAATGAAAAAATAAAAGAGTTAAGAAACTCTATGTATTCACTATCTTAACTCAGCTTTAAATTCTTTTTTTAATTTTAAGATAATTTGCTCCATTAATCCATCAATTTCCTGTTCAGACAAAGTTTTATTATTGTCAAGTATTTTAAAAGCTAAGCCATAGCTCTTTTTATTTTTTGGTAATTTTTCACCTCTATATACATCAAATAATGAGATATCTCTAATTAATTTTTGATTTATCTGTTTTATAGAATTATGGATTTTATCATAATTTATTTTATCATCAATTAAAATTGATAAATCTCTTGAAACCTCAGGGAATTTGGAAATCTGCTTATATAGTATGGGTTTATCTAAAATATTTTTCAAAATATTTTTTATATCAAATTCTGCATAATAAACCTCTGATTCAATTTCAAATTGATTGCAAATAGAATTATTAATAATTCCATATCTAATAATTTCAAATTTCTTAAAGAATAAACTTTCTCCTTCTTGAAGATTATCTGTTAAAACCGGTTTTGCTTTGGTTTTGTTAAATCCAATTTTTTCTGTTATTGATTTTACAATCCCTTTTAAAAAGAAATAATCAGATTTCTTTTCTTTTTCATTCCAATTATTTTGATTTTTATTTCCATATATAAATATTGCGAGCTTTTCATTTTCATTATACTTTCCCTTATCTTTAAAATATTCTTTGCCAAATTCAAATAATTTTAAATCACCATTCTTTCTGTTCACATTATGCTTAATTGAATTTAATCCTGAAAAAATCATTGAATTTTTTAATTGTGACTGGTCAATACTGGAATAATTTATTACATCTACATTATTTAATTTTTCTTTATCTAGATTTAATTTATTTTGTTTAAATGAAATCAATGAATTAGTCATTATCTCATAGAATCCTAAAGAAACTAAATGGTCAGCTATTGTGTTTGTTAGTTTGTTCTTAACACTACTTTTTTCAAGTTTGACAGATTGATTTATTTTAGTTGATGATTTAATATTATTATATCCGTAAATTCGTAATATTTCTTCAACAACATCAGCTTCTCTTTTTACGTCATTTCTGTAAGATGGGATTAATAATCCAAGTTTAGATTCTGTTATACTGTTAATTTTAATATCCAGGGAACTTATTATATTTTTAACAATTTCTTTTTCGATGTGTTGTCCAATGGTTTTTTGGATTTTATTAAAACCTAATATAACCTGAGTATCTTCTATTGTTTTTGGATATAGATCAATAATATCACTTGATATTAATGCTTCTTTACAAATATCTTTTAATAGTAAAGCTGCTCTTTTTAGGGCATATTTTGTTATTGAGGGATCAACCCCTCTTTCAAATCTATATGATGAGTCTGTACTTAAATTATGATGTTTAGCACTTTTTCTAACACATATGGGATCAAAATATGCACTTTCTAAAAAAATAGTTGTTGTTGATTTTGAGATACCCGAGTGCATTCCTCCATAAATACCTGCAATACAAAGCGGTTGTTTAGCATCATATATCATGAGATCATTTTTGGTAACAAAATGTTCAGTTTCGTCAAGAGCGATGAATTTAGTTTCTTTTTTATTTCTTTTTACAATTATCGTGTTACCTTCAATCTTATCATAATCAAATGCGTGAAGCGGCTGACCTATATCATGCATAACAAAATTAGTAACATCAACCACATTATTAGTTGGTGTTATGCCTATTGATTTTAATCTATTTTGTAGCCACAATGGAGATTCGGCTATTGTAATATTTTCCATTACAATTCCACAATATCTCCTTACAATATTTTCATTTTCAATTGTTACTTTAATATTATTTGTTCTTTTATCAACAATAAAATTACTAACAGATGGAGTTTTTAACTTAATTTTATTTCCTTCATGAATTAGCTTACATCTAAGATCTCTAGCTACACCAAAATGACTCATTGCATCCGCTCTATTTGGTGTTAAGCCAATTTCAAATATCCAATCTGATTCTGTGTTAAAAATATCTTTAAGAAGAGTTCCTGCTTTGTGTTTGTTTTCAAGCACCATTATGCCTTCATCAAATTCACCTAAATTTAACTCATCTTTTCCACAAATCATCCCGTTACTTTCCTCACCTCTTATTTTACTTTTTTTAATTTTCAACTTTTTGTTGTTAGGGTAAAGAATTGTTCCACAGGTTGCAACAGCTACAGTTTGATTTATATCTACATTTGGAGCTCCACAAACAATTTGAATATTATTTTCTGAACCGATATCAACTGTAGTTACTTTTAGTCTATCGGCATTTGGATGTTTTTTTAATGAAATTATTTTACCAACAACAACACCCTCTAAACTACCAGGTATAGATTCATATTTTGATGTTCCTTCAACTTCAAGACCTAAGTCTGTTAATTTCTCAGCAACCAATTTATAGTTGTCTGTTATATCTAGATATTCTTTGAGCCAATTGTATGAAATTTTCATCAGAAATTTTAAGGATTATAAGCAAATATAATAATACTAACTATCTAATGAAATCAAAAACTTTTTTTTAATAACTAATTTTTGCAGATATTTAGAATATGATTAGATTAATTGTTTTTTTAGTTGTAGGATTTTCCGTTTTTAGTTGTAGTGGGAGTATTTCCAGTGAAAAAGAATTTATTGGTTATCTAAAAGCTAACGACTCTGTAAGCATTCCTTTTAATTTTATCATTAAAGATTCGGTTATTAAAATTACTAATTATAACGAGAATGTTTATCTTCAAATTAATTCAACTTTTGGAGATTCAATTAAGCTTACTTCTTATGTTTTTGAAGATTTTATTATGTTTAAAAATCATAATGATTCTTTAAGAGGTTTTTATTATAATAATAGTTTGTCAAGAAAAATTCCTTTTTCAGCAATGCTAGGTAGTAATAGATTTCCTACCCCTAAAGAAAAGGATTATAAAATATTTTCTGGAAACTGGCATGTCATTTTCAATAATGGTGATAATAATATTTTTAATGCTGAAATGATAGTTAATCAATTAAATAATGAGATTAATGGAACTGTTCGAACAGAAACAGGTGATTATGGTTTTATGGAAGGTGTAGTTAGGGGAAAGAGGTTTAGTATGTCAAATTTCAATGGATATAGAGGTTATTTGATGGATGGATATATAAATAATGATACAATAAATGGTTATTTGTATAGGGGTAATTATGATGCAATTTCCTTTAAAGCTTATAAAGATGATAATTTTGAATTATCTGATCCATATGGACTTACAAAATTAAAAGAGGGATATGATGAGTTTATATTTAGTTTTGAAAACATCGAGGGTAATTTAGTTTCTAATAATGATAAAAAATTTAAGAATAAAATAGTTTTGATTCAGTTGATGGGGTCTTGGTGTCCAAATTGTCTAGATGAGTCTAGATATTTATCTAAATTAATCAGTGATTATGATGACATCACACTAGTTTCAATAGCATTTGAGTATGCAAAGAGTAAAGATCAAGCCATAAAAAATTTAAAAAATTTAAAAGACAGATTAAATATTAATTATGATATTCTACTTGCACAGTTTGGTACAAGTAATAAATTAACTGCAGCCAGCAAACTTGAATCTCTAGATACCTTAATCTCATACCCGACTTTAATTGTTATTGATAAAAAAAATAAAGTTAAACTTATACATACAGGTTTTAATGGCCCTGCAACTGGGGTTAAATTTGATGAATTTAAGCTAGGTTTTGAGGGTTTTCTATCATCTTTAAGAACTCAATAGCTTAACTGATATATTCCCAAATATTTTTTTTATTTATTATTAATTTTAAGTAGTTGTTAATTATTTTATTGTTTACATTAATTAAATCAGGATCTTTTTCTAAAATTTTCATCACAAGTAATCTAATTTTATGAATTAATTGAGAGTCAGCTACTAAATTCGTTATTCTTAAAGGCATTTCTCCACTTTGTTGAGTTCCTATTATATTCCCTGGCCCTCTTAACTCTAAGTCTTTTTCTGCAATAATAAATCCATCGTTAGTGGAAACCATAGTTTTCATCCTTATTTTACTCTCTTTAGTTCTCTTGTCACCGGTTATTAAAAAACAATAGCTATTATGTGATCCTCTTCCAACTCTTCCTCTAAGTTGATGCAGCTGGGATAGACCAAATCTTTCGGCACTTTCTATTATCATTACGGTTGCATTAGGGATATCTACACCAACTTCTATGACGGTTGTTGAAACCAAAATTTGAGTTTTATTTTCTATAAACCTTTTCATCTCATAATCTTTATCTTCATTTTTCATTTTTCCATGTACAATTGATATTTGATAATCTGGCATAGGAAAATCTCTTGAAAAACTTTCATATCCATCTATCAGGTCTTTAAAATCAAGTTTTTCGCTTTCTTTTATTAAAGGGTAAACAACATAAATTTGTCTACCCTTGCTAATTTGTAGCTTTACAAAATCTATTAACTTAAGTCTATCTTTATTTGTTTGATGTATAGTGTTAATATGTTTTCTGCCTGGAGGAAGCTCGTTAATAATAGACATATCTAAATCTCCATAAACTGACATTGCGAGTGTTCTTGGAATAGGTGTAGCTGTCATTATTAGTATGTGTGGTGGTAAATTATTTTTATGCCAAAGTTTGCTTCTTTGAGCAACTCCGAATTTATGTTGCTCATCAATAATAGCAATTCCTAAATTTTTAAAAACAATACCGTCATAAATAATTGCGTGGGTTCCGATTAATAAATCGATATCTCCTTCAATTAAACTCAATTTTAATTCTTTTTTATATTTAGTTTTACTTGAACCTGTTAACACTTTCATGTTGATATTCAGTAACTTACATATCTCATTAAATTTATTGTAATGTTGGTATGACAAAATTTCAGTTGGAGTCATAATACATGCTTGAAATCCATTTCCAATAGCTATGAGTGCAGACATAAAAGCAACTATTGTCTTACCAGAACCAACATCACCTTGAAGTAACCTATTCATTTGAGCACCACTACCCAAATCTTTCCGTATTTCTTTTAAAACACTTTTTTGAGCACTCGTTAATTTAAATGTTAAATGATTTTTAAAAAAATCTTCAAATTTATCTCCAATTACATTAAATGTATACCCTTTTATTTTTTCTTTTCTACTTATATTTCTTTTGATTAATCTAATTTGTAAATAAAAAATTTCTTCAAATTTCAATCTATATATAGCTTTTTTTAATTCCGTAATACTTCTAGGCTTATGAATAATAATTAAAGATTCTCTTCTTTTTAAGAGTTTAAATTTTTTGATTATATATTCTGGTAAGTTTTCTTCAATTTTATTATTAACTGAAATCAATAATTCTTCGATTAAACTACATATTACCTTATTATTAATACCTCTTTTATTTAGTAATTCGGTTGAAGGATATACAGCATTTAACTTTGTTCTTTGTTGTAGCTTTAAGTCATCATAAAGTTCTAATTCCGGATGAGCAATTGAATATTTACCTTTAAAAATATTTATTTTACCAAATGCTATATACTTTGTATTTAATTTAATTGAATCGATAAGCCATTTGCTAGATTTAAACCAAATTAATTCGATTGTACCTGTACTATCAAAAAACTTAGCAACAATTCTTTTTTTGTTACCTATTCCAATTTCTTTCAAATCTGAAATACTTCCAATAATCTGAACTTCAGTTTTAAGAGATCTTATTTCTGATATTTTGTGATAAGATGTTTTATCAATATACTTAAAAGGGAATTGAAATAATAAATCTCTAAATGTCAAAATTTTCAATTCACTTTTTATAAGTTTAGCCCGATTAGGCCCCACACCTTTTAAAAATTCAATTGAAGTATTTAAAATATCATTTTTCATCAGATTAAATTTAATATTTTTTTAAATAAGAAAAGATTAAAATTTGTTTATAAATATGTTAATTTTAGACTTTAAATATGTTTAAAACATTTAATTTAATTCCAAATAATCTAAATTGGATAATTTTCTTAAAAATCTAAATAAATCCCAACTTGAATCGACACTTCATAAAGATGGTCCTATGATTATTATAGCTGGAGCTGGTTCTGGAAAAACCAGAGTTTTAACATACAAAATTTCATATTTAATGACTGAAGGTATAGATCCTTTTAATATTCTTGCCCTTACTTTTACCAATAAGGCAGCTAGAGAAATGAAAGATAGGGTAGGTCAAATAGTTGGTGAAGAAGCAAGAAACTTATGGATGGGAACTTTTCATTCTGTTTTTGCAAGGATTTTAAGAATTGAAGCACACAAAATAGGGTTTACATCCAATTTTACAATATATGATACTGATGATTCCCAAAAACTTATTAGTAGAATTGTTAAAGAGTTAAATTTAGATAAAGATAATTATAAATATAAATTGATGTTTTCTAGAATTTCATCAATGAAAAATAATTTTATTTCTGCTGAAAACTATTTTAATAATGAAGAAATGTTACTGGCTGATAAAATATCAAATAGACCTAGTTTTAATCAAATTTACAGTGAATACGTTAACAGATGTTTTAAAGCCGGAGCTATGGATTTCGATGATTTATTATTAAAAACAAATGAATTATTGACTAAATACCCTGAAACATTAGCTAAGTATCAAAATATATTTAAATACATATTAGTTGATGAATATCAAGACACAAATCACTCACAATATCTGATAATTAAGGCACTTTCTGATAAATTTCAAAACATATGTGTAGTTGGAGATGATGCACAGAGTATTTATAGCTTTAGAGGTGCAAATATTAATAATATTTTAAATTTTCAGCGAGATTTTCCTGATTCAAAAATTTTTAGATTAGAGCAAAATTATAGATCAACTAAGAATATTGTTAATGCTGCTAATAGTTTAATCGAAAATAATCAGAAAAGACTTAAAAAAAATGTATGGACAGAAAATGAATCTGGTCAAAAAATAAGTGTTAATAAACTATTAACCGATGGAGAAGAGGGGAGGTTTGTTGCGAGTTCGATTTATGAATCAAAAATGCAAAATCAATTAATAAATAGTGATTTTGCTATTTTATATAGAACCAATGCACAGTCTAGATCTTTTGAAGATGCTTTAAGAAAGAAAAATATTCCATATAGAGTATATGGTGGATTATCTTTTTATCAAAGAAAGGAAATTAAAGATGTTATAGCTTATTTGAGACTTTTGGTTAATGATAATGATGAACAGGCCTTTAAAAGGATAATTAATTTTCCTATCAGGGGGATAGGTCAAACAACTCTTAACAAGATTTCAATTGAATCAAAAAAGAATAATGTTTCTGACTATAATTTTATCAAAAATTTTTTAAAGTCGACAAAAATTTTAAATAGTTCTACAAAAAATAAATTATCTGATTTTCTTGTTATGATAGAGAGTTTAAAATTAAAAATCAATTCTTTTAATATTTTTGAGATTACGAAGGAGGTTTTAAGACAATCGGGTTTATATAACTTATATAAAAATGACGAATCTTTAGAGGGTGTTAATAGAATTCAAAATATTGAAGAATTATTAAATGGTATTAAAGACTTTGTTGATAATGATGAAGTTAATGACAAAAGTGTTTCGTCTTTTTTACAAAATATTGCATTAGCTACTGATCAAGATAATAATGAAAACGATAGCAATAAGGTCTCGTTAATGACTATCCATCTAGCTAAAGGGCTAGAATTCCCATATGTATATATAGTTGGATTGGAAGAAAATTTATTTCCTAGTGCAATGAATTTAAATTCTAGGAATGAGCTTGAGGAGGAAAGAAGACTTTTTTATGTGGCATTAACCAGGGCAGAAAAAAAAGTTTTTCTTTCTTATGTTTTATCAAGATATCGTTGGGGTAAGCTTGTTGATTCAGAAAAAAGTAGATTTATCAATGAAATAAATAAAGAATTTATTCAAAATAATATTAATCAAAAGTTTAATAATATTTTACATTTGGAAAAGTCTAGTTTTAATAAAGTTGGTATAAGATATAAAAAACCCGAAAATAGACCTCCCAAAAATTTTGTTAAAATTAAAAGATACTCTGGAAATTCAAATCTTTTCGGTCACAAATTATGCATCGGAAATATCGTTTTACATGAAAGATTTGGAAAGGGAGAAGTAAAATCTATTGAGGGTAATGGTGAAAATCGTAAAGCTGAAATAATATTTGAAAAGTTTGGAAGTAAAAAGCTACTTTTGAGATTTTCTAAACTTAAAATTATTTCATAAAAAAACCCGCTTTAAGCGGGTTTTAATAAGAAGTATACTTGTTATTTAGAAAGGCTTTTCATCTCTTGCTCAATCATATCATAAAATTGATCAATTTTAGGCATAATAATAATCCTAGTTCTTCTATTTATTGATCTATTTTCAGGTGTATCATTTTCAACCAACGGGTTAAAATAGCTTCTTCCAGCTGCAATTAATCTACTTGAACTTACATCTAATTCTTGAAGAACTCTAACAATTGAAGTAGCTCTTTTTACACTCAAATCCCAGTTATCTAATAAAACACCATTTCCATTGTAGGATACATTATCTGTATGTCCTTCAACCATGCACTCAAAATCTGGTTTTCCGTTAACAACCGTTGCAACTTTACCTAAAATTTCTTTTGCACGTTCAGAAACGATATAACTTCCGCTTTCAAATAGGAGTTTGTCAGATAGAGAAATAAAGACAACCGCTTTATCAACATTTACTTCTATATCTGGGTCGTTAATTCCGATTTCTTTTTTAAGACTAGTTACTAGAGCAAAAGTCACACTATCTTTTCTGTTTAAAGCATCTTGAATTCTATTTATTTTTAAATCTTTTTCCTTGATACTTTCTAAGGTTTTTTCAAGGTTTTCAGCCCCTTTAGCAGTTAACTCTAAGTAATCTTGACTTTGATTAAATAGTTGGCTGTTTTGTTTTTTTAAATCTGCAATTTGATTTAGGTAAGCACTTACTAATGCTTCTGCAGTAGTTTTATCTTCTAAACAAGTATTTAATTTAACTGTAGCAGTGTTAAGTAAATCCTGTGTCTTTTTATGTCTATTTTCTAAAGAAGTGTATTCTTTTTTAGAAACACAAGAAGACATAATAATTAAACTTAAACATAATAAAAGTGTTTTTTTCATTTTGGAATATTTAGTGTTTTAAAATATTTATAAAATTAGCAAAAAGAAATTTTAATTTACAGAGATTTTATCTTTTTAATTTTAAATAATATAACATAATTGATTTGATCTCATAATGTTTGATTTCTCTTTTATTTTTTTTTCTGTATTCTAATAACAGGTTAATATGTGTACATAACGAAAAGTAAGCTCTAAATATTGCTAAAAAGTGTTTAAATCCTTTATTGATTAGAATATATACAGATATAAATAGGTCAATAAAAAATTTTTCTAAAAGAAGAATAAAAATATTATTTTTTGAATTTTTCACAAGCATAAATAATTTATTTCTAAAATTTAAATATGTTTTGTAGGGGTTATCTTTTTTCAGGGTTCCAGCATTTACATGATAAATTATTGATTCATGATTAAATTTTATAGAATATCCATTATTTTTAATTCTCCAACATAAATCAATTTCCTCCATGTGCGCCCAAAATAATTCATCAAATCCACTCATTTCTTTGAATAATTTATTTCTTATAAAAAAACATGCTCCACATGCCCAAAATATCTCACTGCTTTTATCATATTGTGAATTGTCTTTTTCGATTTTATTATAAACTCTTCCTCTACAATATGGATATCCATATTTATCTAAGAATCCACCTGCAGCACCTGCATAATCAAAATAATCTCTTTTATAATAATTCATCATCTTAGGTTGAATTACTCCAGTTTTGCTTTCATTTTTAAATTGATTTAAAATACTCTTAGTCCAATCTTTAGTTACTTCAACATCATTATTAATTAAGCATAAAATTTCATCATCAATATCTTTCAGCCCCATATTATACCCTTTTGCAAATCCATAGTTTTTATCAAGCTTAATAATTTTAATATTAATATATTTCTTGGTGATAAATTCAACAGATTTATCTGACGAACAATTATCAATTATGTATATGTTAAAATTACTGGGTGTGAATCTAATCAAAGAGGGTAAAAATTTATTTAATAAATTTTTACCATTCCAATTTAATATTACAATTCCTAATTTCATTTATAGACTGGTATATCTTTGAGAAAATTAATTTTTTTGTCAATTTTGTTGACTTCACAATAATAATTAATTATTCCGTTTGTTAACATTAGGTATTTTGCATTTATAACTTTATCGTACGTGATAATTTGATCAAAACTTTTTTGATCAATTATTATGTTAGGAGCTTTACATTCTACTAATAAATCAACATTTCCAAAAATATCATAAGCGATTATATCAAATCGTTTTGTTAAACCATTCAATTTAATTGTCTTTTCAATTGAAATTAAATGACTAAAATATTTTTTTTGATCAATTAAAAATTTTACACAGTTTTGCCTAACCCATTCTTCAGGCGTAAATTCAATATATTTTTTTCTTATTTCATCAAAAATAAATCTTTTTTCTTCGATTTTTTTTAATCTAAATTCATATTTTGGGAAAGTTAAATTAAACATTAATATTTATTTTGTGAGCAGTTTTTCTGAAATTAAACATGACATTAAATTAAAAAGTTTTTCTCCCGTATATCTTTTAATGGGTGAGGAAGAGTATTTTATTGACAATATAACCAATTTATTTATTCAAAATATATTAACCAAAGAAGAGAAGGAATTCAACCTGAATATTTTGTATGGTAAAGACACTACAATTGATCATATCATTTCAATATGTAAAAAATACCCTATTATGTCGTCATTTCAAATAGTACTAATAAAAGAGGCTCAGGATTTAAACAGATCAATGGATGAATTAATTTCTTACATAAAAAAACCATTAAATAGCACAATTTTAATTCTTAATTATAAACATAAGTCTATTGACAAAAGAAAATCTATATACAAGGAAATTTTAAAAATTGGAAAAGTTTTTGAATCCAAAAGATTATATGACAATCAAGTTCAAAATTGGATTTTTGAAAAATTTACAAATTCTGGATATATAATTGATAAAAAATCAGTAATTCTAATTAACGAACATTTAGGAACTAATTTAAGTAAAATAGACAATGAAATAGAGAAATTATTATTGATAAAAAAAGGTAATAAAAATATAATTTCTGACGACATTGAAATGTATATAGGTATTTCAAAAGAATTTAACAATTTTGAATTGACAAAAGCTATTGGAGAAAAGAATTTTGATAAAGCTTTTCAAATTGCTCAATATTTTTGCGAAAATGCAAATTCAAACCCGTTAGTAGTTACAATTTCAGTAATTTTCAATTTCTTTAATAAACTTTTAATTTATCATGCCAATTCTAAAGCTAGTCAGAAAGAAATGTCAAAATTATTATCTGTAAACCCTTATTTTTTAGCAGAATATAGTACTGCGTCAATCAACTATAATTTAAAAGAAGTAGTGATGATAATTTCTTTGATCAGAGATTATGACTTATATTCAAAAGGGGTCAAAATAAAAAAAGCAAATTCAGATTTATTAAAGGAACTTATTACAAGAATTTTTAATTCAGTTTAAGGGTATTTTATTGGATTGACTTCATTCATTATCATGTATATTTTATTAAATATATCATCAACTGAAGGCTTTGAAAAATAATCACCATCAGTACCATAAGCAGTTCTGTGATCTTTTGCGGAAAGTGTATTAGGTTTACTATCCAACGAATTATATATATCCTGATCGCTAATAAGTCTATCTAATATATATGCACTAGCGCCTCCAGAAAAATCTTCATCAATAATTATTAATCTATTTGTTTTATTTACACTTAATTTTATTTCATGAGAAATATCAAATGGAATCAATGACTGGCAGTCAATAATTTCACAATCAATTTTAAGTTTCTCTAATTCCTCGGCAGCTTCTAAAACAAGCTTTAGTGTTGCTCCATAACTTACAACTGTAATATCAATACCTTCTCTAATTTTATCAATTTTTCCAACAGGTAATTTAAAGCTTCCAATATTTATAGGTTTATTTTCTTTATTTCTATAACCGTTTAAGCATTCCACAACTATAGCTGGCTGATCACCACATAATAATGTATTATAAAAACCTGCAGCAATTGTCATATTTCTAGGAACTAATAGATAAATTCCTCTTAATAAATTAATCATACCACCCATTGGAGATCCAGCATGCCACATTCCTTCTAATCTGTGGCCTCTTGTCCTAACTATTAGTGGAGCCTTTTGCTTTCCTCTGGTTCTGTAGTGAAGTGAAGCTAAGTCATCACTCATAATTTGTATTGCGTAAAGTAAATAATCCAAGTATTGGATTTCAGCAATTGGTTTTAGACCTCTAAGAGCTAGCCCAATTCCTTGTCCTATGATTGTTGCTTCTCTTATGCCAGTATCAAAAACTCTATATTCACCATATTTCTCTTGTAAGCCTTCTAAACCTTGATTTACACCACCAATTTTGCCAGCATCTTCGCCAAAAATGATAACATTTTCATATTTTTCAAGAATTTTATCAAAATTATCTCTTAAAATAATTCTTCCATCAACATAATCTTCGTTTATATCATAAACTGGGCTAACAGTTTTTATATTTTTTGGATTGTATGTTGACTCACTATAAAGGTGTGAGCTGTAGTCATATTGTGTTTTTTCTTTTAATTTATATAACCAATCAGCTAGAATATTTGAACTTGAATTTTTAATAATTTGCAATTCTCTAATAATTTTATTTACAGAACTAAAAAGATCTTTTTTAGAAGGCTCCTTTATTTCATTTAGAGAATTTAAAATACTACTTATGTTTTGATTTTTAAAATCAATGTTTTTTTCTAATAATTCGTTAAAATTTTTAATGTTTCCGATTATTTCCTTTAAAGAATTAGATTTTGCGTTACTTCTTGCTTTTCTTACTTCGTCTTTACTTTCAATTTCTATTTTTTCTAATTCATTTTCATTTATTAACTTGTTTTCAAGAATCCATTCCCTCATTTTAAGAATACAATCATATTCTTTTTCCCATTTAAGTCTATCTTTTGATTTATATCTTTCATGAGATCCTGAAGTAGAATGTCCTAAGGGTTGTGTTAATTCATTGACATGAATAATCACGGGAATGTGATTTTTTCTACAGATTTCTTCTGCTTTTTGATATGTTTTCATTAATTCAACATAATCCCATCCCTTGACCTTAAACATTTCAAATCCATTACTGTTTTTATCTTTTTGAAATCCTTTTAAAACCTCTGAAATATCCCCTTTTGTGGTTTGATATTCTGATGAAACTGAAATACCATAATTATCATCCCATATACTAATAATCATAGGTATTTGCATAACACCTGCGGCATTAATACTTTCAAAAAAAAGCCCCTCACTTGTTGAAGCATCCCCAATTGTACCCCATGCAATTTCATTTCCGTTTTTAGAAAATTTATCGGAGTTAGAAATTTTTACATTTTTATATATTTTTGACGCTTGAGCTAAACCAATAAGTCTTGGCATTTGACTTCCAGTAGGAGATAGGTCAGCACTTGAGTTATATTGTTTTGTTAGGTCTTTCCACTCATATTTTTCATCTAAACTGTGAGTTGAAAATGAACTTCCCATTTGTCTCCCAGCACTCATTGGATCATGATCTAAGTCAGTATGAGCATAAAGCCCAGCAAAAAATTGTGTTGGAGTAACCTCATTTAAAGAAAACATAAAAGTTTGATCTCTATAATAACCAGATCTGAAATCACCTTTTCTAAAAAACTTTGCCATAGCTATTTGAGGTAATTCTTTTCCATCACCAAATATCCCAAAGCTAGCCTTACCTGTTAAAACTTCTCTTCTTCCAATAATACTACATTCCCTGCTTGTGTATGCTAACCTATAGTCATTAAGTATCTCGTCTTTAAATTCTTCGAACGATATAGACTTTTTATTGTTATTTAATTTCATAGAAATCAAGGATAGCAGGATGCAAATTTACTCAAACATGCATGCATATGCAATATAATTACATGAAATTGGTTAAATTTTGAAGATTATAACCTGAAAAAAACTCTAAAAATTTGGACTGAAATTATAGTTATTATGGAACTTTTCAAGGATTTGCATTACTTCTTCCTTAGTATCAGCAATTTGGAATAAATCAAGATCATTTTCACTGATATTATTATTTTCTGATAACAATGTTTTTTTCATCCAATCAATTAATCCGTTCCAGAATTTGCTCCCTACTAAAATAATGGGAAATTTTTCAGCCTTATATGTCTGAATTAGTGTAATAGCTTCAAAAAGTTCGTCTAAAGTTCCAAAACCTCCAGGCATTACAATAAAACCTTGAGCATATTTCACAAACATAACTTTTCTGACAAAAAAGTAATCAAAGTTTAGCTGTTTATCTTTATCAATATATTTGTTGTTTGTGTCTTCGAAAGGTAGATTTATGCAAAGACCAACAGACTTTCCTTTGACTCTGCTCGCACCTTTATTTGCAGCTTCCATTATACCTGGTCCACCACCTGAAATTATTCCGTAGCCACGTTCAACAATAGCTTTAGAAATATCTTCTGTAAGCTTGTAATATTTGTGATCAGATTTTGTTCTAGCTGATCCAAAAATAGAAATACAAGGACCAATTGCACTCAACTTTTCATACCCTTCAACAAATTCACCCATGATCTTGAAAATTGACCAAGAATCATTTGTTTTTGTTTCATTCCATTTTTTATTCCTTCTTTCGCTCATAATTTTTTAATCTAATTTAGTTCTTTTTTTAGAAAACTAGCTGTGGAACTTTTATTGCATTCTAGAAAATCATTTATATTTCCTTTAAACAAAATATTTCCTCCGTTTTTACCTCCTTCTGGTCCTAAATCAACAATATAATCAGCCCTTTTAATTACATCCATGTTGTGTTCTATAATAATTACAGTATTTCCTTTCGAGATTAATGTTTCTATAACTGACAAAAGAATTCTAATATCTTCAAAATGTAATCCAGTAGTAGGTTCATCCAATACATATAACGTGTTTCCTGTATCCCTTTTACTAAGTTCAGTTGCAAGTTTTATTCTTTGGGCTTCGCCACCTGAAAGTGTAGTGCTTTGTTGTCCTAACGTTAAATAACCTAAACCAACATCTTTTATAGTTTTTAATTTACGATATATTTTCGGAATATGCTCAAAAAACCCTGTTGCCTCGTTTATACTCATTTCAAGTACATCATTAATAGATTTCCCTTTATATTTTATTTCCAAAGTTTCTCTGTTGAATCTTTTTGACATGCAAACTTTACATTCGATAAAAACATCAGGAAGAAAATTCATTTCAAGTACTTTTAAACCTGCTCCCTTACATTCTTCACATCTTCCACCAGCGACATTGAAGCTAAATCTTCCTGCTTTATAACCTCTAATAATTGACTCATTTAATTTAGAAAACATATTTCTTATTTCTGAAAAGACTCCAGAGTAGGTGGCAGGATTACTTCTTGGAGTTCTGCCTATGGGTGATTGATTAATATTTACAATTTTATCAATTGATTCAAGCCCGCTTATACTCTTGTATCTATGAATATTCTTTTCAGCCTTATATATTTGATTGTGAATAATTGGATATAATGTTTCGTTAATTAGTGTTGATTTGCCACTTCCAGAAACACCAGTCACTACAGTTAACGTATTTAAAGCAATTTTTAAATCCACATTTTTTAAATTATTACCATTACATCCCTTTAACTCAATAAACTTTCCGTTACCAGCTCTAATTTTTTCAGGCTTGTTAATTTTTAACTTATTGTTAATGTAGTCAGCTGTCAAAGTCTTACTTTTTAAAAGTTCTTTTTTTGTTCCTGAAAAAATAACTTTTCCGCCCTTTTTCCCAGCAAATGGTCCAATATCAATAATATGATCTGAATTTAGTATCATATCTCTATCATGCTCAACAACGATAATTGAATTTCCAATATTTTTTAAATTAATTAAGGAATTTATTAGTCTTTTATTGTCAGATTGATGTAGTCCAATACTTGGTTCATCAAGTATGTATAAAACCCCCGTTAACTGTGATCCAATTTGTGATGCAAGTCGAATTCTTTGGCTTTCACCACCAGATAAGGATTTGGATGTTCTATTCAATGTTAAATAACTTAAACCAACATCCTCTAAAAATGCTAATCTTTCATTTATTTCTTTAATAATTTCATTTGAAATAATTAATTGTTTTTTATTTAGGTTTTTTGGGAGCTCAATAAACCATTTTTGTAGTTCTTTAATTTCTAAATTTACAATGTCATTGATGTTTTTTTTATTAATTTTAAAGTTCAATGATTCTTTTTTTAATCTTGAGCCATTACAACTATCGCATTTTACATCTTTAAAGAAATTACTTGCCCATCGTTTTAATCGTGTTGATTCATTGTTTTTATATTGCTCTATTATAAAGTTGCATATTCCTTCAAAACTGATTGAATAATCTATATTTACTCCAATTGATTTGTTCTCAACGATCAATTTATCTTTTAACCCATATAAAACTGCATTCATTCCCTTTTTTGAAATATTTTTGATTGGGTCATTTAAAGAAAAATTTAATTTTTCAGAAATTAGTTTAATCTGTTTGTATATCCACGATTTTTTATTATTGATTAATTCAATTCCTCCGTTATTAATCGAAATGTTTACGTCTGGAATTAATTTTTTTAAATCAACTTCTTTGGTGTATCCAATCCCTTTACATTTTTTGCAAGCACCTCTTGGTGAATTAAATGAGAAATTATTTGGCTCTGGTAATTCATATGATATTCCAGATTCTTCACACATCAAATTCAAGCTAAAATATCTTGCGTCATTTGTATCATTGTCAATTATTAAAATAGAATCATTACCGTGAAAAAAACATGTTTCTACGCTGTCTTTGAGTCTTTTTTTTGAAAAGTTATTTTTTTTCATAGATAATTTATCAACAATAATTTCAATATCATGATTTTTATATCTCTCTAAGCTTGTATTATTATTTATATCACGGATTTTTCCGTCAATTCTACACTGGGTAAATCCTTTTTTTATAATTTGTTGAAATAAATCCTGATAATTACCCTTTCTGGATTTAACAACAGGCGCAAGTAAAATAATTTTCTTATCGTTGTAAATTGATTCAATAAGTTCTAAAATTTGTTTAGTTGTATAACTAACCATTTTTTTATTGGTAATGTAGCTGTAAGCTTCTGAACATCTCGAGTATAATAATCTTAGAAAATCATAAATTTCAGTTGTTGTACCAACAGTTGATCTGGGAGACTTATTTACAGTCTTTTGTTCAATTGCAATCACAGGTGATAGACCTTCAATTTTATCGACATTAGGCCTTTCAAGTTTTGAAAGAAATTGTCTTGCATATGCAGAAAAAGTTTCAATATATCTTCTTTGACCTTCAGCATAAAGTGTGTCAAAAGCTAATGAAGACTTTCCACTCCCTGAAAGTCCTGTAATAACAACTAATTTATTTCTTGGAATTTTAAGATTTATATCTTTTAAATTATTGGATTTTGCACCATAAATTGATATTACTTCTCCACTCATAATTTTCTAATATCCAATCGCAGTATCATCACCTCTTTTATCCGCCCCTCCTTCAAGTTTATTCTGAGATTTAATTAATATTCCGTCAACTCTTCCAATTGATCCCTTATCACTCAATTTGTAGCCGAATTCTAATAATTCATTTTTGATTTTCGGATTAAATCTACTAGACTCTATTCTTATTGAATCTGGCATCCATTGATGATGAAATCTAGGTGAGTTTACTGCTTCATTCATACTCATTTTAAACTCATGGACATTAAGTATTGTCTGAAGAACAGATGTAATAATAGTCGAACCTCCAGGTGTACCTAAGGTCATATAAAGTTTTCCTTTTTTTTCAACTATGGTAGGAGACATTGAACTTAACATTCTTTTTTCAGGTTCAATTTTGTTAGCCTCTCCACCAATTAAACCATACATATTTGGAAAACCTGGTTTACTTGAAAAATCATCCATTTCATTATTTAAGAAAAAACCTAGTTCCTCACAATAAAGTTTAGATCCAAATGATCCGTTTAAAGTAGTTGTAACAGCAACTGCATTTCCAAACTGATCTACTATTGAATAATGAGTAGTTTCTTCACTTTCGTTAATATTGATGTTTCCGTGTGAAAGAGAATTTGAGACTGTAATTTTTTCAAATGAAAAATCTTGCATTCTTTTTAGTAAGTATTCTTGATTTAAAATTTCATTTAATGGAATTCTTATAAAATCAGTGTCACCCAAAAAATGACTTCTGTCTGCAAATGATCTTTTTTCAGCTTCTACCAATAATTTGATATAGTTAACCGAATTGTGCCCATATGATTCTAAATCATATGGTTCAATCATTTTAAAGATTTGGTTTAAGCATATTCCTCCACTTGATGGCGGAGACATTGAAATTATCTTTAAATCATCGTATTTAAAAACTATAGGTTCTCTCCACTTTGGCTTATATTTCTCTAAATCTTCCAATGAGATTATGCCACCGTTTTTTTGAATAAAACTCACAAGCTTTTTAGCTGTTTCACCTCTATAAAACTCATCCTTACCGTTTAACATTATTTTATTAAGGGTTGATGCTAAATTTGAATATTTTATGGTATCATTGATTTTAAATTCTTTATTAAATAAAATTTCATCTCTGTTAACAAGTTTAAAATATTTTTGATTTTCTTTTATTCTTTCGCTTTGATTCCTTGTTACAATAACCCCTTTATTAGCTAGTTCAATAACGGGTTTAATTATTTCTTCAATAGGTAAACTTCCAAATTTTTCATGAACTTCAAAAACCCCTGCTATTGTTCCAGGAACACCAACAGAAAGTGCCCCCATTACACTTAATCCTTCGATGATTTCATTATTCTCATCAAGATACATTGTTTCATATGATTTTAAAGGTGCTTTTTCTCTGTAATCTAATGCGCCAATTGATCCGTCAAATTTTCTGTATACCATAAATCCACCGCCTCCAATGTTTCCCGCAGAGGGGTATGAAACAGCTAATGCTAATTCTGTTCCAACCATTGCATCAAATGCGTTGCCCCCTTTTTTTAATATGTTTATTCCGATTTGGCTAGCTTCTTTTCTGGCAGAAACAACCATTGCATTTTCTGAAACTACCCCTTCGATTATAATATTATTACAAGAAGAAAAGAATAATAATGTAATAATGATTTTTGTTATTGCTTTCAATGTTAATATTTTATCCCAATTTACAAATTCAAATTATTTTACTGTAGTATTAATAAAAGTATATTTGCATATAGACAATTTTAATGCCACTTATAAAATCAATATCGGGAATTAGGGGAACCATAGGAGATAGGGAAGGTGAGGATCTTACAAAAAAGGATATAATTCTTTATACAATGTCCTTTGCACTTTTGCTCAAATATGAAAAAAGAGTTTTTTCAAATAAAATTGTTGTTGGTAGAGATGCAAGGATTTCTGGCTTGATGATTCAAGACTTAGTTATGGATACACTAACAAAAATGGGTTTTGATGTAGTTTGTTTAGGCCTTTCTACAACTCCAACAGTTGAAATTGCTGTTCCTATTGAAAACGCTGATGCTGGAATTATTATAACTGCTAGTCATAATCCAAAAGAATGGAACGCTTTAAAATTATTAAATAATAAAGGTGAATTTATTAGTGCAGATGATGGTAAAAAATTAATTTCTATTTCAGCTTCAAATCCAAAAATTGATTCAAAAATTAATCTAGGCATGGTTAAGTATGATAACACATATATTGATAAACATGTTGAAATGATTTTAAATTTGTCAAGTGTTGATGTCAAAGCAATAAAAAATAGAAAATTTAAAATTGTCGTTGATGCTGTTAATTCAACTGGAGGAATAGCAGTTCCAAAATTGCTTGAAAAATTAAATGTCGATATCATAAAATTATATTGTGACCCCACTGGAGATTTTCCACATAATCCTGAACCTTTGAAAGAGAATCTATGTGATTTATCTAGACTAGTGGTTGAGAAAAATGCAGATTTGGGAATAGTTGTTGACCCAGATGTTGATCGACTAGCATTTGTTTCTGAAAATGGTGAAGTATTTGGAGAAGAGTATACAATTGTAGCTTGTGCAGACTATTACTTAAAACTTAATCCAGGTAATACAGTTAGCAATTTAAGTTCATCTAGAGCTTTAAAAGATATTTCAGAATGCAGCGGATGTGAACATATATTTAGTCCTGTTGGTGAGGTTAATGTTGTTAAATTAATGAGAGAAAAAAATGCTGTTATTGGAGGTGAAGGTAATGGAGGTGTTATTCTGCCTGATTTACACTATGGCAGAGACGCCTTAGTTGGAATTGCTTTGTTTTTAAGTCATTTAGCTAATCTTAATATTTCATGTTCCAAATTAAGGTCTAAATATCCAAGCTATTTTATGAGTAAGGATAAGATTATGCTTTCTAAAAATGTGAATGTTGATAAAATAATAAATGAAATTTCAGTAAAGTATTTTGATGAAAAAATTAACAATGAGGACGGTTTAAAAATTGATTTTGAAAATTCTTGGGTCCAGTTACGAAAAAGTAACACAGAACCAATAATTAGGGTATATTCCGAAGCAAAATCTCAAAAGGAAGCCAACATGCTGTCTTCTAAATTTATTGACGAAATTAATATGATTAAATAGGGTTCTTTTGTCTGTGCTTAAATCTCTTATGAGTCCAAGTGTAGTATTCAGGTTTTTTTCTAACCTGTTTTTCAACTAGTTTGATATATTCTTCTGTTATTTGATAGTTTTTAAAATCGTTAGGTTTTTTTGTTATTAATGAAAATGATGCTTCATAAAATCCTCTCTTAATTTTTTGCACATCCATAAAAACTAACGCCATATTATATTTTTTTGCAATAACTTCCGCTCCAACATGAATTGGGACATAATTATTTAAAAAGTTGCTCCAGTATACTGCTTTGCTTTTTTTAGGAGATTGATCAGATGCAAATCCGTAAAAATTTAATCCCTCCAACTTTGACAACCTACTTATTTCCCTATATGTATCTTTGGTTTTGATCATGTTTGCACCATATTGACTTCTTCTAGATTTTGTTAACTTATCAAAATATTTATTGGAAAGTTGTTTGTAAACTGCATTAATATTAAAATTTGTAATATTTCCTACTCCAAAAACCCATTCCCAACTGCAGTAATGACTACACATAACAATAACATCTTGATTGTTATTATATATTTTTTCTAGCACTTCAGGGTTTTTAAAAATGAACCTTCTCTTCAACTCATCCTCTTCAATATTGGTTGATTTAAAGGTTTCTAAAAATATATCAGTTAAGTTTCTAAAGTTCTCTTTTTCTATTCTTTTCCTTTCTTTAATGGATTTATTAGGGAATGCTAATTCTAGATTTTTTCTAACCACCTTTTTTCTATATGAAAAGATATAATATATAGGATAGTAAAGAAGGTTAGAGACTATATAAATAGATGAAAAATTTAGCTTGGAAATTAGCCATATAAATGGGTATGTAATGATATATACCAGTCTATCCATTAAATAAATTTGATACAAATATATGTTATATTTGACACGATTTAGTTAATTTTTGTGAACTCTATAGCTATTCTTATTATTATTCTAAATATTTACTTCTCTTACAAGGGGTTTAATAATATTAATTTTTTTAATAAATATAAATTCAACCCTTCATATATAAAAAGAGGCGAGTGGATAAGATATCTTTCATCAGGGTTCTTACATGTTGACACTACTCACTTAATTGTTAATATGTTTACTTTTTATTTTTTTGCTGATTCAGTCATTTATAGGGTTGGGGGAATGAATTTTTTGATTATTTATTTTGCAAGTTTAGTTTTTGGAAATATATTAACTTATAGCTTAAATCAAAACAAATTAAATTATAATGCTGTTGGTGCAAGTGGGGCTGTTATGGGTATAGTATATGCATCTATATTACTTAATCCAAGTATGAAGCTATTACTTTTTATAATTCCAATGCCAGGTTATCTTTTTGGAATTGGCTATTTGTTTTATTCAATTTATTCAATGAACCAACGTAATGATAATATTGGACACGAAGCACATTTAGGAGGGGCAATTGCTGGTTTCTTTGCTACTTTACTTATTTCACCAAGTGTATTGATTAATAATATGTTCACTGTAGTAGTGCTATTAATACCAATTGTATATTTTTACATTAAAACTAATAGAAATTGGTAGATAATGACAACATAATTGCATTGGCTTCACCATCTGGTATAGGAGCAATTTCTCTTATTAGAATTTCTGGGCCAGAAAGTATTCAAATTGTTGATAATATTTTTCGAGGTATTGAAAAATTGAGCTTAAAGAATCAACAATCTAGTAAGGTTCAACTTGGATATATTTACGATAAACAAAATACAATTGATAAAGTACTAGTTACGGTTTTTCGTAACCCTAAATCTTATACAGGTGAGGATTTAGTTGAAATATCTTGTCATGGTAGTTTATTTATTCAGCAATCAATAATTCAATTATTATTATCTAAAAATTGTAGAATTGCTAATGCAGGTGAATTCACGATGCGTTCTTTTTTAAACGGTAAAATGGATTTAAGCCAAGCTGAGTCAGTTGCTGATTTAATTTCTAGTAATTCTGAAGCTTCTCATAAATTAGCAATGAATCAAATGAGAGGTGGGTTTAAAAATGATATTAATGATCTTCGATCTGAATTAGTCAATTTTGCATCTCTTATTGAATTAGAACTTGATTTTTCACAAGAAGATGTAGAATTTGCTAACATGAATGAATTAATTGCTTTGTTGGACAGGATATCTTCAAGTCTTAAAACTTTAATTGATTCATTTAAAACAGGAAATGTAATTAAAAATGGTATTCCTGTAGTTATTGTAGGAGAACCTAATTCTGGTAAATCAACCCTTTTGAATTCTTTATTAAATGAAGAAAGGGCAATTGTGAGCTCTATTCCAGGAACAACAAGGGACACAGTTGAAGATCAAATAAATTTAACCGGTGTAATATGTAGATTTATAGATACTGCCGGAATAAGATCTACAAAAGATGAAATTGAAAGTATAGGAATTAAAAGAACTTTTAAAAAAATAAAGGAGGCTGAAATAATTATTTATATGATTGATTATTCTCAATTAAATTCATCAAATATTGATTATTACATTGATTATCTTAATGGCATAAATGATAAGTTTCCTGATAAGAAATTAATCCTTGTTCTAAATAAAGAGGATGAGAAATCAAGCGTAGAAATAAAAAAGTTAATTGGATTTAAACCAATTTCTATCAGTGCAAAAAACAAGATTAATATTTCAAGTTTAATTGAAGAAATTGTAAAACATATTAACAGTTTAACAAGTCAAATAGATAATTCTACAATATCTAATTCAAGACATTACGATCTATTAAATAAGACCCTTGAGGAAGTTCACAAGGTTAAATTAGCTATCAATGATCAAGTTTCAGCTGATTTATTAGCAGTAGATATTAAACAGTCTATTTACTATTTAGGTGAATTAACAGGCGAAATTTCTAATGATGAAATACTAGGTAATATATTCTCTAAGTTCTGTATTGGCAAATAAGTTATTGATAATCAATTAGTTATATAAATATAATGAAAAAAAATTAATTATTGTAAATTGTACTTATAAATTATACAATATGAAAAAACTAATTCTAATATTCCTCTTTATTCCAATTGTTTTTTTTGGACAAACAGATTTTAGAAAAATGAATTGGCAAGATAATATCGAAGATTTAAAGATGGCTTACCCTGAAGTTAGATTTGAGAAAGTAAAAGAGCAAGGCATTGATCTTTTGATGCATACCGATTATCTTATTGGAATTGAAACATCGATTGTTTATGCATTTTCTGAAGACAAACTTATTGCTGGATTTTATGCTATTGATCCTCTTGCTATACTTAAAAAAACCAAAGAAAGATTAAAAGATTTTTATAATATTTCAGAAAGATTGAATGATAAATATGATATGGAAAGAAGTGACGAATGGTTAGTTACCACTTGGAAAGATGAACCAAATCACTTAGACCACGCTATCGATATGGGTGATGTTGAACTTATTGAAAAATCAGAAGTTGGTAAGACGTACATTATCCATACCCTAAATAAAAATGATCATTCTCTTGTATATGCTTCTGCTGAATGGTTTGAAATTATGCAGCAAGAGCAAGCAGATGATTTTTAACAGTTTTACTACAGTTTACCACGTTTTTAGAAGTACGCAAAAAGTACGCACTTTTTTCAAAGTATTAATTTAACAGGTTAGAGAGGGTAGACGTGACTTATCATATCGGAAAGTAAATACCATACAGTTTATATACAGTTTATCTAACTAACATATTGTAATTCAGTAATTTAACCACATTTTATATACATTATACTGCGATATTTTAATGTCGCAATCATTACGCATAATTTTTTTCATATTATTTTAATAACCACCCCAGCTATCTTGAAAGAAAATACCAACACCAAGTTCTGCCCAAAGATAAAGTATTATAGTTATCAATATAAATGCTATCCACTGCTTCCAATAGGTTCTGTAACATAGCTTGACTTTAAGAAAGTTGTATATAGATAACATAGATTTTAGTTGTTTAATGTATCTACAAGTTAGTGAAAAAGAAAATAAAGCGTGAGACAATAGATTATTCTCGAACTAAAGGTATAGAATAACAAGTCCACTTCCATCTTTAGTATAAAAGCCAATTTCTTTAAATGAGGATTCAGGACATTTATAAATTACCTCATCTCCATCAATCCTATCATATTTACACTTTGATTTTATATTTTTTGTTATATTTCTAAATTGAGGTTTGTGTCTATTATAAGAATCCTTATAATATTGAAACGCTACATACTTTCCTTTATAATAATAAGTCCATATCTGTGCTTTATCTCCCTCTATACCCCAAGCATAAACAATTTCACCAATTTCACCATCTTCCTCTTCGTAAAGTTGATAATCATTTTCAATAACAACCCTCTTATATGTATCTTCAGAATTAATAGTCATTAACTCATCAAATGTTTGACTAAATGAGAATAATGGTAAGAGTAATAAAATCAGTAGCTTTTTCATTTTTTTATAAACCTATACAATAAGAACACTAAACTAAACACAAGCACTATTAAGGCTACAATAAATAAGTTATCGCTAATTATAGAATCTTTAAATGTATCCGTATGCAATAGTATTAGCTTTTTCATAACTACAATTTACAATATTTTTATAAAAAAAAAGTTATCAATATATTATGAAAACAAATGCTTCAATACTACTTTTTTCTTTTTTGGTTTTATTTACTTCAAGCTGTAAAGATGAAGAGTATGATTGTTCAATTACAGATTTACAGGTAAGTATTGGGGAATGCAATAATGGTGAAACATATGAATTAACGATAGATTTTAATTTTGACAACCCTGAAAATGATTATTTTGAGGTTTATGTAAGAGATAATCAATTATTAGGTTATTATTTGCTTTCTGATTTACCCTTAACTATTCCTGACTTCGAAATAAGTGGTTCTGAGAATGATTACATAAGAATATGTATAAATGACAATGAAGATTGCTGTAATGAAATAGAATGGGATCCGCCTCAATGCTAGTACTATTACTAACAGTTTTACTACAGTTTACTTCGATTTTTAGGTGTTCCAAAAGTGTCCCACTTTTAAGAATTTGTTAATATAACAGATAAGATAGGGGAGTCGTAACTTATCTAATCGTAATAGTATTAGCTTTTTCATATCGTATGTTGGTTATAATACTAAGTTACCTTTTTTATATTTTTTGATTTGTCTTTTACTAAGGTTCTGAAATATTGTCTTGTCATCATAATCTGATTCATAAAAAAAATCTTTCTTCAATTTTACAGCCTCTCCATTTTGATAAAAAATTGGTGTTATATAGACTACTTCAGTTTGATTATTTTTAGAAATATTTGATAATTTTACCCTATTTTTTGTTGAATAATAGAACAATGAAAAATTGATTCTGTGTTTTTTCCTTGAATCATAAACTTCTGTTTTTCCAAGTGATTTATATTTTGGATATACTATATCTCCAACATTGACATATATTTCATTTTTATTAAATCCTGAGTACAAAGCTATTGTACCATCATTATGCTCTATTTTAACTGAGTTCATTTTGTTATAATATGTGAATGTTTTTGTGGTGTCAACATTGTAGTCTCTAATTACATCAATAACAACTCCTTTTCTAACAGGAAATATTTTTTGAACTTCATCACTTGAAAATGAGTAAGATTTCCATCCTTTTGGCTCTTCTTGGTTTGAGTAGGTTGAGCCTAAATATGAAAGCTCCTCTACAAACATTTGAGTTTCTTTTTTATATGGCAATATATAAATAAAGTCATCATCTACTTTTGGATTTATATTATGATTAAAAAACAAATAAGAATAATTAAACCCTATATTTTGTTCGTTATTCATAGGCTTAAGTTTAAACAACTTACCCTCAGGTTTTGAAACTTTTTCTACCACCCTTGTTGAGCTCATAGTGTTCTCTAAAAAACTAAAATTAACTATCACTGTGATTGTATTTGCGCTCAAGTTTTTATACGAAAAATCAACAGTTTTATCATCATTTACTTTATGTTCAATTTTGAAGTCCTGAGCGATTATTACATATGGAATAAATAGTAATAGTATTAGCTTTTTCATATCGTTTCTTATTCTTTAATTAACACACCATCTTTATAATTCTCAATTTTTTCTATTTCACCATTTTTGTTATAAAATATCGACTCACCTTGTCGTAAACTACCTACATAGTTGTATTTGGCTTTAATTGCTCCACTTTCGTAGTAAGCAATCACTTCACCTTGAGCTTTATCATCTACAAAGTTGAGTTTGTATTTAACTTTTCCGTTTTCGTAGTATTGAATCTCTTCCCCTTGTTTTTTACCGTCTATAAGTTTGTATTTGTATTTAACCGCTCGACTTTCGTAGTATCCAATCACTTCATCTTGTAGTAACCCATTTACAAAGTAGGCTTTGCGTTTAATTGCTCCACTTTCGTAGTATTCAATCACTTCACCTTGTTCTTTACCATCTATAAGGTTGGCTTTGAATTTAACTGCTCCACTTTCGTAGTATTGAATCTCTTCACCTTGTTTTTTACCATTTACAAAGTTAAATTTGTTTTTAACTTCTCCATTTTCGTAGTATTGAATCTCTTCACCTTGTTTTTTACCATCTATAAGGTTGACTTTGAATTTAACTGCTCCACTTTTATAGTACTTAATCACTTCTTCGGTTTGCCCAAATGATACAAGTGGAATAAAAAGTAATAGTATTAACTTTTTCATTTTTTCTTTTCTTTAAAATAGATATATGCAGATAATATAGCAAATGCAAAAATAATTCCCATTATCATATAACCACTCCATTTTGGCATTACATATAAATCGGTTACCTTACCAATAACCCGAACAACAATACTTATCCCCCAAATCACACCTAAAACATCTCTAATCTCTTTTAGCTTTTTCATTATTGACAGTTAGAATTTAATCTATACAAACTATATTCAGGCATTTCAAAATATGCTTCACCACCATCACATTCAAATGTCACAGGAGTTATCAATTCATTGCCAAAATGTAAATCAACAGTCAAAATATTATCTTCAAATGCGTAAGGATTGGTTGTAGGTAAATGATTTCCATCATTAGCTTCATATGAGTTATATAATGCATTACAATCACCTTCTATACAATAGTAAGTATAGCGCACCCCATCCTCATAGAGATACATTGTATTGCCCTCAGGCACAGTTCCTTCTATAAGCCATTTACCTTCAATTGAATAATTTGGTTCACTTATTATTTCCTCACCATCACTACAGGCAAAGAAAAG
>CEWO01073884.1_pt1 | contig 29354 bp, 26 predicted proteins | sample 361561 | NCBI WGS metagenome assembly CEWO01 (sample SAMEA2623627, study PRJEB7988) | marine metagenome | isolation source: saline water (ENVO:00002010), including
TCAGATGGACTATTATAATTAGAAATCTGGCTATTGAATAAGTTTAAATACTCCATTTTAAGATTTAATTCTTTATTACTTAAACCTTTTAGATATTTTAAAAATTTATCCTTAGAAACAATTTTTGTATTTTTTTCAGATGTCATTCCTAGTTGAACAAATATATTCCAAGCTTGTGAAAATCCTTTTTTTCGCAATGTTCCTCTTACAATAGTATCAGCATTTAATAAATTATATTTAGATTGATAGTGTAAGGAATCTCTATTGGCATAAGATTCAAATTCTCCAAAGTGAGGAATTCTAACCTTTTCAATATGAGTAAAAACTTCTTTATAGCTTAATTTCTTAATTAACCCATTTTTTAAATAAGTAGCACCCGAAGATCCAGCTAAAATAACATTCTTAGGATTCCATGTAAATTTATAACCCCAAGGGTTATTGTCATATTCTGGAGCTATTAATCCCCCACAGAACGACTTAAAAGTCTTAATTTCAGCACCTTCTTTCTTTAATTTGTCGATAACTTCCATAGCAGAAAGATGATCGATACCTGGATCAAGTCCTATTTCGTTTAAAATTAAAATATTAGCTTTTTTGGCTTCATTATCTAATTGTTGAATTTCATTTGAAACATAAGAGGCGGTAATTAAATTTTTTTTAAAAAAAATACAATCTTTTGCTACCAAAAAGTGAAACTGAGGAGGTAGCATAGATATTACTAAATCTGATTGAGATATTATATCTCTACGATTTTGATCATTGTTAACATCTAATGAAACAAACGAACAAAGATTCTGGTCAATAAAAGGAACAATAAAATCATTTGTTTTTTGATCCGCAATAAATATTTGAATATTGAGTTCATTTTGATACTCTACTAAATACTTAATAAGTGTGTGTGTAGATCTTCCTACACCTAATAATAATACTCTTTTCATAATTTTTAAAAAAATAATAATTTTATTTGACAACTAAATGAAATAATTACATAAATTAGTTAGATGTTAATTTTTAAATCTTAATCAAGATGAAAAAACTATTGTTATATTTTAGTATTGCACTTTTTATGCCATCTGATATGGTTGCAAATGATTGCAACTATGTCATGGACGATTACCAATTGGAGAAAATTATTGAATCTATGAATAATCAATCTGAAGATGAAAAAAAACTAAATATTATAAAAATGTATCTTCAAAGACTATGCATCAACACAGATCAAATGCTATCTATTAATAAAGTCTTTAAATCAAAAAATATCCAACGTGATTTTTTTATATACTCAGAAGATTATATTACTGACTTAGAAAATTACAAAAAAGTAAAAATAAAATAATTTAAGATCTAATAATCTTGATAAACATGAATACAATTGGAACAAAAAAGCCGGTTGACATAGAAGATTTTTTTCAAAATCATCCTAATATACTTTGGGATCTAAAACCAGAAGAACTTATTAGGGAATCTTTAGACATGAAAATGGGGCATTTATCCAATAATAATGTTCTTGCCATTGATACTGGAAAATTTACAGGAAGAGCGCCTAAAGATCGTTTTATTGTAAGAGATTCTATTACTAAAAATACTGTTGATTGGGGGATTATAAATCAACCAATAGAAAATAAATTTTATCTAAAACTAAAAGAAGGGATAATTGACCACTTAAGTAAAAAAACTATTTTTGGAAGGCATTCTTATGCTTGCGCTGACTTAGAATATAAATTAAATATTACACTGATCACTGAATACCCTTGGTCAAGTCTATTTGGTTACAATATGTTTTTAAGGCCAAGTTTACAAGAAATAAATAATTTCAAAACAGATTGGACAATATTATGTGCACCAAGTTTTAAAATTAATGAGCCAAAAAAAAACGGTCTAAATAAAGATAATTTTTCTATCATTAATTTTGAAGACAAAACTATTATAATAGGAGGAACTGGATATACTGGTGAAATAAAAAAAGGTGTTTTTTCAGTTCTAAATTATATTTTACCAACAGAAAATTCAGTTTTACCAATGCATTGTTCTGCTAATATTGGACATACAAATGACACCTCTCTTTTTTTTGGCCTTTCAGGTACAGGAAAAACCACTCTTTCTGCAGACTCAAGCAGAAAACTAATTGGTGATGATGAACACGGATGGGCAAAAAATTCAATATTTAATTTTGAAGGAGGATGTTATGCAAAATGCATAAACTTATCTGCAGAAACAGAACCGGATATTTTTGCAGCTATAAAACCTGGAGCTTTATTAGAAAATATTTGTTTCAAAGAGAATAATGAAATAGATTTTAAAGATTCATCTAAAACACAAAACACTAGAGTTAGCTACCCTATATTTCATATAAAAAATATTGCAGAACCATCGGTTGGAAAATCACCAAAAAATATATTTTTCCTAACTGCTGATGCCTTTGGAGTACTACCTCCAATATCTAAATTAACAAACAACCAAGCAATGTACCACTTTATATCCGGATACACATCAAAAGTAGCTGGAACGGAAGAAGGAATAATAGAGCCTGAAGCAACATTTTCAGCGTGTTTTGGAGCACCATTTATGCCTCTACATCCAACTAAATATGCTAAAATGCTAGGAGATAAAATCAAAACCGAAAAAGTCAATGTATGGCTTATCAATACAGGTTGGTCTGGTGGATCATATGGAGTTGGTGAAAGAATTCGCTTAAAATACACAAGAGCTATGATTACTGCAGTTATGGAACAAAAACTGACAAACAGTAAATATATCCAACATAGTATTTTTGGATTACACATGTTGACAGAATGCCCAAATGTTCCTGATGAAATACTTAACCCTATTAACACGTGGGAAAATAAAGATAATTATAACAAAACCGCTCACAAACTAGCTTCACTATTTCATCAAAATTTTAATAAAATATCAAAGTCAATCAATGAACACTCAGTGATCCAGAAAGATAATTTAGATAAAATATGCTTAGGTGGACCAAACTAAATCATATTTCTCTAATAAAATGAATCTTTTTTATTCAAAAAATATATTTTTAAAACCTCAAAAATTATCTAAAGAAGAAAGCCTACATTGTATTCGTGTTTTAAGGAAAAAAGAAAATGATGAATTATTTATAACTGAGGGAAAAGGAATCATATACATCGCTAAAATTACTACAATAAAAAATGATTTAGTTAATTACAGTGAACTAACAATACATAGCAAATTTAATCGAAAAACTAATACTCATATTTTTATTTCACTACCAAAAAAAAGATCAAGATTTGAGTGGTTTTTAGAAAAAGTTACAGAAATTGGAGTTGATACTATTTCTCCATTAGTTTGCAAAAACTCAGAAAGAGAAAAAATTAATTTTAACAGATGTCAAAGAATACTAATTGCAGCAATTAAACAATCGAAAAACCATATACTGCCACAATTAACAGAACCTATATTATTTAAAGAAGCTATTAAAAATCAAGTAGGCCACGCTTATTTAGCACATTGTTATTCAAGTGAAAAAAAAATATTTAAAGAAGTTCTATTGGAATCTAAAAATCCAAAAAAAATTAGTCTTTTTATTGGTCCTGAAGGTGACTTTAGTAAAAAAGAACTTAATTTTGCTAATGCTGAAAATATTATTCCCATAAGCTTAGGGCAAAATATTTTAAGAACTGAAACTGCAGGAATAGTTGGTTGTAATATGATTAATTTATTAACGTAAATGAAAACATTAATTTTAATTGTTATTTTGATTTTATCGAATATTGGGTTCTCTCAAAATAGCTATCAATTAGCAGTTTTAAAATACAAAGGTGGTGGGGATTGGTATGCAAATCCAAGTTCACTAAAAAACTTAGCCAATTTCTGCAACACACACCTAAATACAAATATACAATCGGACTATGCAATTATTGAAGCAGATAGTCCAAATTTATTTGACTATCCTTTTATACATATGACAGGACACGGCAATGTGCTATTTAGTCAAAGTGAGGCAGAAAATCTTAGAAACTACTTAACAGGAGGAGGTTTTTTGCACATTGATGATAATTACGGTATGAATAAATATATACGATTAGAAATAAAAAAAATCTTTCCAGATCTAGATTTTATTGAAATACCACATAATCACTATATTTATAATAATATTTATAACTTTGAAAATGGATTGCCAAAAATTCATGAACATGATAATAATCCGCCACAAGGTTTAGCTTTAATTTACAATGGAAGAATAGTGTGCTTTTACTCATATGAATCAGACCTTGGAGATGGATGGGAAGATTCAAATGTACATAATGATCCTGCACATATAAGACAAGAAGCATTAAAAATGGGAGCAAATATTATAGCATACGCAATGAATAAAAAAAGATGAAGAAGTCAATAGGAAATATTATAATTTTAAGTCTAATTGTAATGTCACTTTTTCTTATCTCTAAGATACAATTATTAATTATTTATTTATTTATCTCAATAGTACTATCAATTACAATTAATCCCTTGAACAATAGGTTATGTAATATTAAATTCAAAAATAACAGGTTAAATAAAAATATTGCAGCCTTAATATGTTTAATGACTATTGCATTTTTTACTACAATACTTGGATATATTCTATCACCTTTAATAATAGAAGTTAGTTCACTAGATTTAAAAGATACTATATGTATCTTAACAAGAGAAATTAATGACAATTTTAATATTAATATTGATGCGGCTTTTGGGTCGATACAATGTGACAATTTAAATTCTTATGAAACAACTGTTAATCAAATAAATAACAATAAAATAACTTCTTTTAATAGCTTAGATAAGATATTTAATTTTTCTTCCTTAAATAATATGTTTCAATCTATGTTTGAAATTCTTGGAAATATGTTATTTGCAATTTTTTCAATCCTGTTTATTTCTTTTTTCTTAATTAGAGATAAAGATTTATTCAAAATAAAAGCAATCAATACAATCAACTTGTTAATTCCAAATGCAAAACAAAAAATAAATACCATTATTTATTTTATTAGAAGATACTTTATAGGTTTATGTACTCAAACTCTACTGTTATTTGTATTATTTGGCATTGGAATGTCTATTATAAAAATTCCTCATGCATGGACATTAGCAGTATTTGCAGCTGTAATCAATATAATACCTTATTTTGGACCATTAATTGGTTTTGCATTTACCACAACTGTTCTAGGAGCTGTCTGTAGTAATCAGCCTGAAATGCTTGAATTATTTTTACCGCTAACTATAAAATCTTTTATATTATTTGGAACCGTTCAATCAATCGACAATTTTATTGTACAACCATCAATATATTCTAAAGCATTTAATACCCACCCACTGGAAATATTTTTTATTGCCATGACAGCAGGATTAATTGGTGGTATTATGTGGATGATAATAGCAATGCCTGTATATACAATTATTAGGGTACTTTTTGCTGAATTAATTACCAATATTCAAAAAACTTAATACATCAAATTCACTTACAAAGCCTCTTATTAAGTCAATTTCTTTTCGTACAGGATTATCATCTGTTTGATCAAGCTTAGGAAAACAGTTCGCATCTTGCATATGTGACATTAAATGACTTATAGTAACAGAAGTGTTTTTAAAAGATTTTTTAAAATACATAGCTTGAATAGCGTTAAACAATTCTATTGCCATAATAGTATGAACATTAGTAATCACTTTATATAATTTTGTTGCGGCATTTGCCCCCATACTTACATGATCTTCTTGCCCATTAGAAGAAACAATACTATCAACAGAAGATGGAGAACAATACTGCTTATTCTGGCTTACAATTGATGCAGCAGTATACTGTGTAATCATAGAACCTGATTTTAGACCAGGATTAGACGTTAAGTATAGTGGTAAACCTCGTTCACCAGAAATTAATTTAAAAATTCTTCTTTCTGAAATACTACCTATTTCAGAAATAGCAATTGCAAGATAATCCATAGCCATAGCCAATGGTTGACCATGAAAATTTCCAGCAGAAAGAATACTATCTTCTTCTGAAAACACTAAAGGATTATCCGTGACTGAATCGACTTCAATTTGGAAAATTGACTCTACATGATTAATAACATCTAATGATGCACCATGAACTTGAGGAATACATCTAAATGAGTAAGGATCTTGTACATACTCATCATTTGAAAAAAAAGTCTTACTGCCATTAAGAATTCTTAAAATTTCTTCAGATGTATTTTTTTGACCGAAATGACTTCTAATTTTAGAAACAAGTGGATCAAAAGACTCTTTTCTACAAGAAAAAGATTCTAAAGAAATAGATGCAATTAAATTTGCCAAGTGATATATTTTACGAGCCTCAACTATACAATATAGTCCATATGCAGACATGAATTGCGTGCCATTTAATAAAGCAAGTCCCTCTTTAAAAGATAGTTTTAAAGGAGTTTGATGATGCTTAGCATTAAAAGATTTAGAAATTAACATATCAGCAACACTTGCTAATGGAGCAAGGTCACCAGAAGCGCCTAAGGATCCTTGTTCTTTAATAATTGGCAGTGCATTTTTGTTATAGAATTTAATTAATCTATCAATCACTTCCAATCTAACACCAGAGTAACCAAAACATAAAGATCGGATTTTAAGTAACAATATTAATTTAGTAATAAATTCTGGTACTACATCACCTACTCCTGCATTATGTGAATTAACTAAATTCCTCTGTAGCTCCTCAATTTGATCTTCATTAATTGGAAAAGAACATAGTGATCCAAAGCCTGTATTAACACCATAAATTAATTTATTATTAGATTTGACCTTATGTTCTAAATAATTTCGAGATTTATTAATTATATTAATGGATTCCTTAGATATATAAATATCAGAATCACTTTTTGCTATTTTAAAAATTGTTAATAAACTAAGCTTTGATTGAGCTATATTAATTTTTCTTTTCACCAAACTCCATTTTTTTAATTAATGTTTCAAAACTAATTAATTCTTGACTGCCATCTATCATATTCTTAACAGACAATTGTTGTTTCTTAGCCTCCTCTTCTCCAATCATAATTACAAATTTGACGCCTCTTTTATTCGCATATGATAATTGCTTATTGATTTTTACAGCTTCTGGATATATTTCGACAGATGCACCAAGCATACGAAGTTTTTGCATATAATACTGCGACAAACTTACTGTTTCTTCTCCAAAATTTATAAACATATAATCTAATGAAAATGCTATTTTATTAGGAAATAGATTAAATTCATCCAATAAAATACATAAGCGATCAAGACCAAAAGACATACCTACTCCACTGATATTATTTATATTAAACTTCTCTGTTAACTGATCATACCTGCCACCACCACATATACTTCCAAAATTATTATCAGAAGAAACTACTTCAAAAATAGAGCCTGTGTAATAATCTAAACCTCTTGCTAGTGAAAAATCTAAATTTATGTGAGTTTTTAACTTCAGTGCATCTATTTGAGAAAATATAAATGAAATCTCATCAAACCCTAGCTTTAAATTTTTATTATTAAAATTAGATAAAACATAAGTTTTCTTGTCCTGATACGTACCTTCAAATGAAAATATATTTTTGATTAATTTTACCTGACTAACAGGTAGACCATGAGATGATAACAAGTCACAAACTTTATTTAAACCTATTTTATCTAATTTATCTATTGTCGTAGAGAATTGTGAAAAATTTAAATTAATACTCAAAGATTGAAAAATGCCTTCTAAAATTTTTCTATTGCTAATTTTAATAACCATATTATTCAACTTCAAAGAAGTTAAAACCGAATCAATAAGGCTTATTAAATCTACTTCTAATAATAAAGATTTACTACCAATAATATCTGCGTCACATTGAGTAAATTGACGCAATCGACCTTTTTGCGGTCTGTCTGCTCTAAAAACAGGACCAATTTCATACCTTCTAAAAGGTAAATTAATATCTGATTGATTTTGAGAAAAGAATCTTGCAAATGAGACTGTCAAGTCGTATCTAAGCGCCTTGTCACTAATATTTTCAGAAAGCTCATTAGATGTAATCTTTTTTAGGTCACAATTAGTTTTACTAAGATAATCACCGCTTTTTAGTATTTGGAAAATTAATTTTTCACCATCTTCACCATAACTACCAAATAAATTCGACCTTTTTTCAATTAATGCTGTAGAGATGGGTGAAAAGCCAAAAGCAATAAAATGTTTTTTAATTATAGATAAAACATAGTCCCTCTTCTGAATATCAAATGAAGAAAAATCAGGAATGCCACTTAATGAAAAATTTGTTTTCATGTTTTAAAAATACGAACAATGCTGCCAAAAAAAAAAGAATCTCTAATAGCAATAGTTATTTATATGTTAATTTTGTAAAAAAAACCAGAAATGCGAAAAATATTTTATCTATTATTAATAATGTCTTGTACAATTATATCTGCTCAACAATCTAATATGGAAGCAAAAAATATTGTCAGTGATTACATAGAAAGATTAGGAGGTGAAAAGAAATTAAAAAAAATAAAAACTCTCAAAAAAATAATAAACACAACAATTGAAAATGTACCCGACTTCAATATGTTAAACGAAGTGATTTATAAAGAGCCAAATTTATATTCATCTGAAGTAACAATTGATAAAATAGGACAAATAGAATTAGTTAAATACGATGGTCAAAATTGTTTTATTATACGTAACCATAATAATGAAAAAATTAAAAAGCCAATAGAAGGCGCACTACTTGAAGAAAAAAAAAGAGATTTTGCACCTTTTCCAATATTAAATTTAATAAATCAAGATACCAAATTTGAATTGATTGATATAATAGAAATTGACAATAAACCAACCTATAAGATTAAAGTAAAGGATACTAACAAAACATTAGTGTTTTTTTTCGACAAAGAAAATAAATTACTAATAAAGAAAAAAATCATAGATATTAAGACAATAAAAACAACCAAGTATTTTGATTATAAAAAAGTTAAAGGTGTCATGTTTCCATTTAAAACAATATCAATAACTGAAATGAATAATAAGATTATACAACAAACTACAAGTGAAACTCAAGAAATTATTATTAATTTAAATATCTCAACAAATGATTTTCAATAAAAAAAGGGCCATAAATGACCCTTTTTTAAAATCAATAAATTTATTATTTATGCTTTTTTTACTAACGGCAATCCCGTTCTAGCGCTTTCAACAACTTGTTTTCCAGCTGGTAAATCGCATGCATTTGATCTTTGATCTCCTGCAAAATAATAAATTGTTTGAGTTCTGCCACCTCTTAAGGTAACATCTTTTGAGTGTAACCAGTAAGTTTTTCCCTTACTATTTTTGTGTGAATAAGCCATAATACTTAATATTTTGATTAAAAATTCAGACTCAATATAGTAATTATTGTCGAATTCTTATCTAAAAAATTGTTTTTTTTTACTACAAAATTTGTTTTTTTTATTAGTTGCATTTTTTTTTTTTTTATTTCTATAAATAATTAAAGAAAAAAAAGTTAAAAAAACTAAATAATATTACATTGGTATTGAATTATATATGAAACCTATGAGATTACATGATAAAATGATTAAAAACGGCCACCTCTTATTTAAATACCGAGGTCAATTTCCATTATTATTACTATTCGCATCGATTATAATTATATACAATACCGATTGTTGCCAAGCACCAGATAACACAAAAATTACAATACAAATTCTTGCAATAATAATTGCTCTTTTAGGTTTAATTCTAAGATACTTTACGATTGGAACAACACCAGAGGGCACCTCAGGCAGGAACAGAGATGAACAAATTGCAAAACAATTGAATACAACAGGCATCTATTCAATTGTAAGAAATCCTCTTTACCTTGCAAACTATATTATATGGATAAGTATTGCAATATATTCGTTAAATGTAATACTCATGATATTAATATCATTAGTGTTTTTTATTTATTATGAACGTATAATTTTAACTGAAGAAGAATACTTATTGCAGAAATTTAAAAATAAGTACATCGCATTTTGCCAAAAAGTACCTGTATTTATACCCTACTTTAAGAATTATCAAAAATCACAACACCCATTGTCTGTCAAGAAAATACTAAAACAAGAGTACTCAACTACAATAAGTACTATTATTGTGTTCTTATATATTGACGGAGTTATACATTATTTCTGTAATAGCACTATATATATAAAACCTATTTATATTCAAATTTTAATAATAAGCTTAGGGCTAACAGTATTACTAAAAATCATTAAAACTTATTCAGATATTCTAGAGAATTAAAATCAAGTTAAACTATCTAATAAGTAGATTTTTTAGAACTTGAAATCATAAATAATAATCCACATGTTATAATAGCATTGACAATAATTAAATCAGGTCCAAAATTAAATCCATTTAGCATATAAGTATCATAAGTATATAATAAATATGATAAACAAGGAGCAACTAAAACGACAATGGGAACAAAACGGTCAATCACTTTCCTTTGAGTAAATAAACCAAAAACAAATAAACCTAGCAATGGACCATAAGTAAAACTAGCTAGCAAAAATAATGTAGCAATTATACTGTCATTATTTAAATAATTGACAAGTAAAATAACTAAAAAAAGCAAAAGAGATATAAGGACATGAACCAAATTTCTTTGAGAAAAAAAATTAGTAGATGTATCCTTTTGTTTCATATCTAAAAAATCTATACAAAAACAAGTAGTTAAAGAAGTTAATGCAGAATCTGCACTAGAGTAAGCTGCAGACATGAGGCCTAAAAAAAAGAGAACAAATACAAATACACCTAATTCACCATATTTAATAATATCAACAAATAAATTATCACCTGATGAAGCTATATTATTGAAGTCTGCATATTGGTATAATAACGCCCCTAGATAAAGAAAAAAAATATTAACAAATACCAAAACTAAACTAAACCAAATCATATTTTTTTGAGCTTCTTTCAAATTTTTACAAGATAAGTTTTTCTGCATCATATCTTGATCCAGTCCAGTCATAGCAATAGCGATAAACATTCCGGAAAAAAATGAACGAAAAAAATGTGAGCTATTATTAAAATCATCAAAAGAAAAAAGTCTAAATTTTAAAGTATTATGCTGAAGACTATCACCAATTGATATAAAGTTTAAATCATTATAAATTAAAAAAATACATGTTATAACAGTGACAAGCATAAATGTTGTCTGCAATGTGTCAGTCCATATAATTGTCCTAATACCACCTCTGTAAGTATATATCCAAATTAACAAAATTGTAATGCAAGTAGTAATGTAAAAAGGTACACCTATTTGATCAAACAACAAAGACTGAAGCACTAATGCAACTAGATACAATCTCAAAGAAGCACCCAATAATCTAGAGAGAAAAAAATAAGACGCTCCTGATCTATGCGAATAGTATCCAAAACGTTTTTTTAAATACTCATATATTGAATATACATTGAGTTTATAATACATTGGTAAAAGAATATATGCTACAAATAAATAACCAGGCACATATCCAAAAACCATTTGCATATAAAAAAACTCTGATTCACCAACCCAACCTGGAACAGACAAGAAGGTAATACCAGAAAGTGTTGCTCCAATCATTCCATAAGAGACTATATACCAAGGTGATTTTCTTTTACCAATAAAAAATGATTCATTACTTGCATCCCCTCTAGTTTTATAGGCTACAAAAATCAATAAACCGAAGTATCCAAATAGAATTAAAAATATTAATAATGGTGACAACATTTAACAAAGAAAAAAAATACTTCATAAAATCTATCATATTTTTCTATTTTTGACATGTGAATTTTCCTTCTTCTCTAATAAAAGATGCTGTTGAAGCAATATCAAATTTTCCTGGAATAGGTAAAAAAAGTGCTTTAAGGCTAGCTATTTATTTGCTTAAAAATCAAAAACAAGCATATAACATATCTGATTCAATAAAAAAAATGGTCGAATTAACAAAATATTGTCAAAATTGTCACAACATTTCAAAAAATGAATTATGTGATATATGTAGTAATCACAATAGAACAAAAGAAACTATTTGTATTGTTGAGGACATAAGAGATATTATTGCAATTGAACAGACCATGCAGTATAAAGGACATTATCACGTTTTAAATGGACTAATATCACCAATTGAAGGAATTGGACCATCAGATTTGAATTTAAATAGCTTAATTCAAAAAATTTCTAGCAATACTATTAAGGAGATAATTTTTGCATTGTGTGCAAGTATAGAGGGTGAAACAACAAGTTATTTTATTTTTAAAAAAATAAGAGCATTTGATGTTAAAATAACTACAATCTCAAAAGGAATTTCAATTGGAAGTGAATTAGAGTATACAGATCAAGTAACTTTAGGAAGGGCTTTATTAAACAGATATTCATTTGAAAAAACTCTGAAACAATGACTCTTTCAATAATTATAGTCAATTATAATGTTAAATATTTTTTACACCAATGTTTAAAATCAATACAATCTGCAAAAAAAAATATTGAATTAGAAGTCATTGTAGTTGACAATAACTCTGTCGACAACTCTATTGATATGTTGAAAAATAATTTTCCTTATGTGAAACTTATTCCAAATAAAATTAACATCGGATTTTCAAAAGCAAATAATCAAGCAATTAAGATCGCACAAGGCGAATATGTTTTATTACTTAATCCAGACACTGTTATTCAAGAAAATACCTTATTGGAATGTATAAGTTTTTTAAAAAACAATAATAACGTTGGCGCATTAGGAGTAAGGATGATTGATGGTAATGGTATATTTTTACCTGAATCAAAAAGGTCCTTACCAAGCCCAAGTAGTGCTTTTTATAAAATTTTTGGATTAAGTTATTTATTTCCTAAATCAAAGAAATTTGGAGAGTATCACCTCAATTATTTACATGAAGATCAAACAAGTGAAGTTGATGTTCTTTCTGGTGCTTTTTTAATGACCAGAAAAAAAGTTTTAGATCAAGTTGGATTATTAGATGAAAATTTTTTCATGTATGGAGAAGACATTGATTTGTCTTATAGAATACAAAAAGCAGGCTACCAAAATATGTATTTCCCAAAAACTACTATTATTCACTACAAAGGAGAAAGTACAAAAAAAACTAGTATCAATTATATAGTCATTTTTTACAAAGCGATGATACTATTTGTCAAAAAACATTACTCAAATAAAAATGCAAAAACTCTTATTTTATTAATTAAGCTAGCAATTTTATTTCGCGCCTCTATATCAATAATTAAAAGGATATTTGTAAAAATCATTCAACCTGTTTTCGATTCTTTCGTTATGTTTTGCGGCATGTTTTTTATAAAAAATTTATGGGAAAAAATTTACTTTTTAAATGACGACTATTTTCCAAATTCATACTTAAACTATATAGTCCCAATATATATCATATTTTGGCTAATAGGAATCCAAGTAAACCAAGGTTATAAAAGACCATATGAATTAAAAAATGTTCCAAAAGGAGTTCTTGCTGGCACAATAGCAATGTTACTTATATATGCATTAATTCCTGAAGAATTACGATTTTCAAGAGCATTAATTATATTAGGTGCTACCTGGAGTATACTTAGCATAGTTACAACGCGTTATTTACTCAGTTATTCTAAAGTAAATATTTTTAAAATTCTAAAAAATGAAAATAAAAGAATTGCCGTAATATCTGATAATAGTGAATATGAACGAATTGGTAAAATAATTAATAAAAATCAATCTAAGATGGGCTTTATTGGTCAAATACACGTGCAAGAACATGCTAACAAATCCCTAGGGCATATTTCTCAATTTAATGAAATAATTAAAATTTATAAAATAAATGAAATAATATTTTCATCCAAAGACATGCATGCAAATACTATAATAAAAATGATATCAAACATAAGCTCTAATATACAAGTCAAGATAGCTCCATCGGAAAGTACATTTATTATTGGCAGTAACTCGAACGTTTATAAAGACGAATTATATAACTTCAATCATATAAAAACTAAAAAGGATGTTATAAAGACTTTTTTTAAAAAATATATAGACTTTTTTAGTTAGATTTGTCAAGTGTAATTTTAGCATATTCAAAATAGATTTTTATGGCAAAAGTTAATATCATTATGCCTAAAATGGGTGAAAGTGTTGCTGAAGCAACTATTATTAAGTGGGTTAAAAATACTGGAGATAGTATTGAAGTCGATGAAACAATAGTAGAAATAGCTACTGATAAGGTTGATTCTGAAATACCTTCAATAACTAAAGGAATTTTACTCGAAAAACTATACCAGGAAGATGACGTTGTAAAAGTAGGTGAAATTATCGCAGTTATAGACGATGGTAGTAACGATACCGTTAATGTCAATGATAGTCTCAAAGAAACTCAAAAAAATGAAACACAATCAGACACTATAAATCATCAAACTTCTGAATTAGAGAAAAATGCAAAACATGCCAAAAAATTACAAGAACAAGATTCTCAACTAAATAATTTAACTACTCAAAAGACTGATACACATAATACGGAAAATATATTTTTTTCACCACTAGTCAAAAGCATAGCAAAGAAAGAAAACATATCTCAATTAGAATTAGAAAAAATATCTGGAACTGGGAAGAATGGACGCGTCACAAAAAATGATATTTTAAATTATGTGGAAAATAAAAGAACAACTAAACCCATCCAAAATATTGATAAAAATTCTATTGATGATCAAAATCGTTTAACAAAATCACAATCAATAAATCCATTAAAATATAAAAATGCTGAAATGGTGGAAATGGATAGAATGAGAATTCTGATTGCCAAACATATGATCGATAGCAAGGCAACTTCTGCTCACGTCACTTCGTTCGCTGAGGCAGATGTGTCTAAAATTGTAGAATGGAGAAATAGGGTTAAAAATAAATTTTTTGAGCGTGAAAATCAAAAAATAACATATACTCCAATAATATTTGAGTCCGTCATTAAAGCAATTCAAGATTTTCCACTAATTAATATATCTGTTGATGGCAATTATATTGTAAAACATAAAAACATACATTTAGGTATGGCAACTGCCCTACCAACAGGTAACCTGATTGTACCTGTAATTAAAAACTCTCAAGAAAAAAACATACTAGGATTAACTAATTCTGTAAATGATTTAGCAAAAAGAGCACGTGAAAATAAATTACAGCCCGATGAAATTAGTGGAGGAACCTTTACAATAACAAATGTTGGGTCATTTGGAAGTGTCATGGGTACGCCAATAATAAATCAACCACAAGTAGCAATACTTGCATTGGGTAAAATTCAAAAAAAACCAACCGTCATTGAAACAGAATTTGGTGATACGATTGGCATAAGATCAAAAATGTTTTTGTCGCTATCATATGACCACAGAGTTGTTGACGGAGCATTAGGAGGACAATTTTTGCAACGAATTTGTCACTACATGGAATCATTTGATACTTCTAAAGAAATATGAAAATTATTTGTATTGGGCGAAATTATAAAAATCACATAATGGAATTAAATAGTTCTACCCCAAAAGAAATGATATTTTTCTTAAAACCTGAAACTGCTATTCCCCTGAAAAATCAACCATTTTTTATACCTGACTTCTCTGAAGAAATTCATCATGAAATTGAAGTAGTTATAAAAATTTGTAAGACTGGAAAACATATAGAGCCTAAGTTTGCACATACGTATTTTGATGAATTTACATTAGGTATTGATTTTACCGCTAGAGATATTCAAAATAATATTAAAAAAAATGGAGAACCATGGGAAAAAGCAAAAGCATTTGATGGTTCAGCCCCTATAGGATTTTTCTTAAAAAAGAGTTCCGTGAACGATATACAAAATATAAATTTTAAACTTTTTATAAATAAAGCAGAAAAACAATGTGGAAATACTAAAAACATGATTCACAAGATTGATCATATTATATCTTATGTATCTAAATATATTACATTAAAAAAAGGTGATTTAATATTTACTGGAACTCCATCCGGTGTAAGTAAGGTAATGAAAAATGATTATCTTGAAGGATATATAGAAAATCAACGAATTCTCGACATATTAATAAAGTAAGATTAAAGTAAATCAAATAAATTTCGAGACCCTAGATATCTGTTAGTCAAAAAGCCCTCGGCATAGTCAACAGATATAAAACGCCCCAAGTCAGCACATCTATTTTTAACCAAATCTAAAAAAGATTTTTTTGAAATTAAAGTATCTGACTCATTTGATTCGGGATTATAAAACTGAGAGGAATAAGATTTTATAACATCCATTTTTAAATTCATAAATTTTGATATATCAACAACAAAATCAGGCTTTTGGTCATTATATTGAAGATAATTGTACAATGCCTGAGGCCGATGTGGCTTTTGCACTATGTTATTATATGTTGTCGTAATTTTTTCTAAACCCGATAAAAAACAAGCATCATATATTAAATCCGATGCTCTACCATGATCTGGATGTCTATCAAAATTCGTATTACATAAAATAATAGAAGGTTGATAAGCACGAATTTTTGTAATAACGGCTAATTTATTTTGTTCATTATTTTCAAAAAAACCATCTTGAAAACCTAGATTTTCTCTAAATATTAGGTTCATTTTATTAGCAGCAATATCGGCTTCTTTTTTTCTAATGAATGTATTTCCTCTAGTACCTAATTCACCTTTAGTTAAATCGATAACACCTACTTTAGCGCCCAATGAAGTTTGCAATAAAATAGTTCCTGCGCAGCCTAATTCTACATCATCCGGATGAGCTCCAAAAGCTAGTATATCAATTTTACTCATATTATTAATTAATCCATTTGTTAAATCTAAAAAACCCAATAAACGAAATAAACATTAAAGTTACAAAAGTAGGAAAAACAAATGAGGGAACCGGGAAGGCATCACCAGCAGCATATGAATGCAAACCATCCAAATAGTAATTAACACCAAAATATGTCATTAAAATAGCGCTGAAACCAAACAATGCACAAACATTAAAATAATATGTGTACCTAATAGATTTAAGTAGTCTGATATGAAGAATAATTGCATAAACAATACAACTTACAAGTGCCCAGGTTTCTTTAGGATCCCAACCCCAATATCTTCCCCAAGATTCATTGGCCCAGACACCACCTAAAAAAGTCCCAACTGTCAATAAAAAAAGACCAATAATCATGGATTGCTCATTAATTATAGTTAAGTTTTTTACATTTTCTTTAACGATTTGACTATGACCTAAAATAATTAAAAAAATACTCATGAGGCCAAGAAAAGCACATAACCCAAAAAAACCATAACTAGAAGTAATAACAGAGACATGAATCATTAGCCAGTACGATTTTAAAACAGGAACTAAATTAGTAATTTCAGGATTTAACCAGTTTAAATTTGCTACAAAAAGTAACATTGCCGCGACCAATGAGGCAGCTACAATAGCAAAGTCTGATTTTTTAGAAAATATAATGCCCGCTAACATTGTTGCAAAAGAAATAAATATGACAGATTCATAACCATTGCTCCAAGGAGCATGGCCAGAAATATACCATCTTAAAATCAAAGCAAATAAATGGAATAGAAATCCTGAAACAATAATAGCATACAATCCTTTGATTAATAATTTAGATACTCTGTTGATATAGAAAATTTGAATCAATAAAAGTACTAGAAAAAATATACCTGAGATTAAATAAAGAGCAAATAACTTACTCCAACCAAACGGATCTAATTCATTATATAAAATTTCTAAATTAATTTTTAAAGTATTTGGTAAAATTGTCTTAGCATATTCATTTTGAAAATTAGTAATAAATTGCAATATGGAATTTGCTGGTTCCCAATTATCATTTTCAAATGCAGTAAAAATTAAATCACGATATATATATTTAAAACTCTGCGTCTTAAGAGAGTCTATCCCAGGAATTTGCATAGAAACATCTGTTGACCAGATATTTTCAATGGATTCTTTTGAAGGAAATATTGAAATAAATTGGTCAGAAAAAAGCATAGAACAAATATTAACTCGCTCATCTACCGCAATAACTTCTTTATCAAACTTATTTCTATCAATTGGTTTTTTAGAATATGCTGACTCAACATAAGGAGTTAATATATATTCATTTTTTTGATTAAAAAATGAAACAAATGCAACATGTAAATCACTTTGTTCTATAAGTTTTAAAATGTCTTCATGAGTAACTTTAATAATTGGAGCCATTTGCCATAATAATGGATCTATTGTCATTCCTAAGACAATCTGAACAGGATTTTGACCAAGTAGCTGTTGTTTACGGGAAATTTTACGCAATATTTCAGAAGAAACTGTATGAAAAGGTTTTATGCGACCCTGATTATCTTGTGACAAAATTTTTGAAAATGAACTAGCATGATCCTGGTTAATAGTTCTAGATTTAAATAAACTATCTAAAGATGGATTAGAGGCCATAGTCAAGTAGTTCAATAAAAGGAACCAAAAAAAGTAAAAAATCTTATGAGTCATCTTAATAATTTTTAAGTTCTATGATTATTAATTTTTTTTCCTAATAAATTAATCCTTGAAAACTTAGAAAGAAATACCGCTACCACCGACAAAAGTAATGACAAGTACCCTAAATAAGTAATCATTGTACCCCATTTATCTTGATTAACAGAAAGAATAGTGCCTTTTTCATCTTTATCATATGAAGATTGGAAGAATCTGTATCCCCTGTAGTTTAAAACATTATTCATGAAAATTCTATAGTCAAATGTAGTATCACCATCCATAACCTGAATTTCACTAGCAAAAGATGAGGGACTATCTGAACCAGGATAACGTTCTAGCTGAAAATCTTTTAAATAAATAGCAAAGGGTAAAGTATGATTAATTGCACCGTATGAAAAAGAGAAAAACAAACCATTAAAAGTGAAATACTCTTTTGATGCAATGGCACCTCTACCACCATATAAATTAAGGATAGTGTCCTTTTCAGAGATACTAAGTTTCACTTGAAGCAAGTCAGGCTGTAATTCATCATTTTTAATTGTAGAAGATTTTTTTATGATCCTTGCATTAGAATAGTAATTCTTAAAAACCATACTTTGACCATTTATGGTATATAGTGTCTTATGATTTAACCTGTGTTTAGTATTACTATTAAGGATACCCTTTGACTGATCTGACATCCTCATATAATCAACTTCATAAATACTGGAAAAATAAAATAAAGAATCGACTTTAAACACCTCAAAATCGGATTGAAACTGATGATCAAAACCGACATTAATACCGTTAATGACACTTTGATTATATCTGTTTAAATACTTCGAGTCCATTCCTCCTTCTTTTGCAGGAACAATAAATTCTACTATATTTTCACCTTGATCTGTTGTTTCTAATAAGAAATCAACTGGATCTTGAATAAAATTATGATATTCTATTTGAACATTTTTGTGGTCAAAAGAAATAGGTATTTTAAATTGATTTTTTGAAATTGAAGATAACAATAACTCTTTTTTACCATTATATTCGAACTTATTATCATGGATCTTAAACTCCAAAAATAGATTACTGGAAATAAATTGACTATTTAAACTCCCTTCTCTGATTCTCATGACCCCCTCTTGACCAACATACCTAGTGATTCCAGCGCCAATAATAATTAAAATAAAAGATAGATGCAAAAATAAAATTGGCAGTTTATTTAATGAGTGTAATTTATATTTAAATATATTGAAGATAAAAATAGAACATAATACAAAAAGACACAGTTCTAGCCACCAAGAATTAAAAACTACTGCTCTTGCAGCAATTGTCCCATAGTCATTTTCTAAAAATGTAGCAAGCCCAATGGAAATAGCAAAAAATAACATTAATAATAATGCTGCAGGAATTGACAATAAATTGTTAAAAAAACGATTCAAAATTTAAATTTTATTAATCAAAACAAAAGTATTTATTTTTATGATTATATTAACGTTAAGATGATTAAAAAAATTACAATTATAGGTTCCGGAAACGTTGCGACTCAATTATCACTAGCATTTAAAAGATCTAATATAAAGATTGTTCAAATTATTTCAAGGAATAAAAAAGATGGCAATAAACTTGCAAAAAATTTAAATACATTATACGAAGAAAACATAAAAAAGTTAATTACTACAGATTTAGTCATTGTATGTGTTAATGATGATGAAATCAAGAAAGTTATTAAATTAATGCCTGACATAAAGGTAGTGCACACTTCAGGAAGCACTCATATAAATGTATTTAAAAACAAAACAGAATACGGCGTATTTTATCCTATTCAAAGCCTAAACAAGGAAATTGAAATTGATTTTCATAATATTCCAATATGTATTGAAGCAAATAATAAAAAATTTGAAAAACAATTAATTAAATTGGCTAATTTAATAGTTAATAATGTTATCTCACTAAAATCCAAAAAAAGAAAACATCTACATTTGTCTGCAGTTATAGCATCTAACTTCTCTAATTTTTCTTATTTAATGGCAAAAAAACACCTTGATAACAATAATATAGATTTTAAACTACTTAAGCCTCTAATCATACATACAGCGAATAAAATTATCAATAATGAGCCACTATTGATGCAAACTGGACCAGCTAAAAGAGGGGATAAAAAAATTATCAATGAACATTTATTGATGTTAAAAGATGAAAATTTCAAAAAAATATATAAATTATTATCTAATAGTATATCGAAAGAATATGATAAGTGAATATAAAGAACAATTATCTCAAATTAAAGCATTTGTTTTAGATGTAGATGGAGTATTAACAAATGGAGGTCTAATAATCTATCCAAATGGGAAATTTTTAAGACAAATGAATGCAAAAGATGGATTTGCAATAAAAACAGCAATTAATCAAGGGTATTTATTGTGTATTATAACCGGTGGTAGAGAACAAAATATAAAAGACAGATTAGAACACCTAGGAGTCAATAAAGTATTTCTAAATGCGCACAATAAATTACCCCTTCTAAAACAATTTATTAAAGAATATAATCTAAATAAAAAAGAAATTGTTTATATGGGTGATGATATACCAGACATAGATTGTCTCAAATATGTAGGCCTAAGTTGCTGTCCATTTGACGCAGTCAATGAAGTTAAAGCAACCTGCAATTATATTTCTCATAAAAAAGGTGGAGAGGGCTGCGTAAGAGATATTATCGAACAAACACTTAAAGTTTCTAAAAAATGGAATTTAGATGGAAAAATTAAATACTAATATTAACATAATCTTAGGCTCTCAATCTCCAAGAAGAAAGGAGTTGTTAAAATTAATGGGGCTTGATTTTAAAGTCGAAAAAATAAATATTAATGAAGATTTTCCTACACAATTTTCAGCAACCAAAGCTGCGATCTTTTTATCAAAGAAAAAAGCTAATGCATACACAATTAGAAAAAATGACTTGTTAATATGTGCTGACACAATAGTATATTCAGATAAAAATATTTTTGGAAAACCTAACACAAAAAAGCAAGCAGCAACAATGTTGCAAGCAATTTCTAACAAAAGGCATTTTGTAGTAACAGGAGTTACAATTAAAATGATAAACAAGGAAGTTTCATTTCACGAAAGAAGTATTGTTTATTTCAACAAATTATCAAAGCAAGAAATAACATTTTATATTGAAAACTATAATGCCTTAGATAAGGCAGGTGGATATGGAATACAAGATTGGATTGGGATAATAGGAATAAAAAAAATTTCAGGATGTTATTATAATGTAATGGGCTTACCGACATCATTAGTTTATAATCAAATAATTAAAATGGCAACATGTTTATAGATAAAAAAAATTTTATTATACTTAGTCCTATTATTACACTTGTTTTGATTCTGTGTTGTAATATGATGTTTTTTGAAAATCCAATTAAAGGACCAAATCAAATCGCTTTAATAACAGCAGCTCTTATAGGTTCGATAATAGCGCACAAGAAAAAAGTTAGCTTAAAAGATTTGACTACTGGCATCTACGATAGTATCAAGTCATCATTAAATGCAATAGTTATTCTCTTAATTATAGGAGGACTAACATCAAGTTGGATATTGTCTGGAATAGTACCTGCAATGATTTACTATGGCATTGAATTAATTAACCCTCAATTCTTTCTACTAACTTCATGTATTATCTGTGCAATTGTTTCACTTGCAACTGGCAGTTCCTGGACAACAGCAGCTACTGTAGGTGTAGCATTAATTGGCATTGGCAATCTATTGTCTATAAATATTGGTCTCGTTGCTGGTGCTATTATTTCTGGAGCATATTTTGGCGACAAAATGTCTCCGTTATCTGAAACAACTAACTTAGCCCCATCAGTTTCAGGAAGTGATTTAATTAGTCACATTAGGTATATGACTTATACAACTATTCCAAGTATAATAATTACACTATTATTATTTTTTTTTATTGGACTTAAAACCGAATCAACTTTAGTTTCATTAGATGAAATTGATATTTTTTTAAGTGCAATTGATAATAACTTTTTTATTGGATTTGAATTATTTCTTATTCCAGCCCTAATCATTGTATTAATTTATAAAAAAGTTTCTGCCATTAAAACACTATTGGTAGGTTTAATTACAGGGGCTATTTTTGCTTATATTTTTCAGATGGAATTAATCACTCAAATAATTATCAATTCAAATAACGATTGGACGGCAACTAACACAAGTATTATAGAGACAATTATTAAAAATATTTTTTTGGGTACAGAAATAGATTTATATAATACAGAGATAAATAAATTATTAGAAAAAGGTGGGGTTTTTGGTATGTTATGGATTGTTCTATTAGTATTAAGTGCGATGGTATTTGGAGGAGTAATGTATGCTGGGGGGTTTTTAAAAGCAATTACCAATCAACTAATTTCCCGATCATCGTCTAATATAAAACTTATTGGATCTACTGCAGGATCATGTATGTTTTTTAATATTACAACTTGTGATCAGTATTTAGCAATAGTTGTTCCCGGAAGAATGTTTAAAGAAATTTACAAAGACCACAAGCTAGACCCATGCAACCTAAGCAGAACTATAGAAGATAGTGGAACTGTTACGTCCGTTTTGATTCCCTGGAATACATGCGCAATATATCACACAGCAACTTTGGGAGTTAACCCCCTCTTGTATGTACCATTCTGTTTTTTTAATATAATATCACCATTTATGACTTTATTTTTTTCATACATGGAGATAAAGGTTAAGAAATTGAATCATGATAAAGAAGAATAAGAAATTCTATTATAATCCTAGGTTTTTAAAAGAAAAAGCATTTTTCTTCAAAAAAAAGAAAAAGTATAATTCTAGTTTTATGTTAATTATCATCCTAATAATATTATTTTTGCTAGCATATACCATAATTAATTATCCAGTTTGAACAGTGTTATTAATATATTATCACCTGATGTAGTTAATCAAATTGCTGCAGGAGAAGTCATTCAACGGCCTGCTTCAGTAGTTAAAGAACTGCTGGAAAATTCGATAGATGCTAATAGTGAAAATATTGAAATAAATATAGAAAATAGTGGAAAGACATTAATTCAAATTATTGATGACGGTAAAGGCATGAGCGAACAAGATGCCGAAATATGTTTTCAGAAACACACCACTTCTAAAATCAAAAAAACTGCAGATATTTTAAAAATCACCACCATGGGATTTAGAGGTGAAGCCCTCTCTTCTATTGCTTCAATTGCAGATGTCGAATTATGTACAAAAACAAATCAAGATAAGATAGGAACATTAATTAATATTAATAATTCTAAAATTAGAAATACTCAGAAAATTGCAATAAAAAATGGCACATCCATATCTGTTAAAAATCTTTTTTTTAACGTTCCGGCAAGAAAAAACTTTTTAAAATCTGACACCATCGAAATGAAACATATACTGGAAAGTTTTATGCAAGTTGCAATTTCTAATCACAATGTGTCATTCAAATTAAAAAGTAATAATAAAATTATATATAATCTAAATTCAGCAAATTTAAAACAACGTATTATTCAATTATTTGGCAAAAGATATAATGAAAAAGTCCTGACGATTAAAGAGGAGACTAGCATAGTTTCAGTCACTGGTTTTTTAGGAAATCCTATTGATGCAAAAAGGAGTAGAGGTGAGCAATTTTTATTTATCAATAACAGATTTGTGAGGTCACCATACTTAAATCATGCTATTAAATCTGCGATGGATAGTATTATTACAAAAGAACAACATCCTGCTTATTTTATTTTTCTATCTATCGAACCTAATTTAATAGATATAAATATTCATCCTAGTAAAATTGAAGTCAAATTTGAAGACGAAAATTCAATTTATCAAATACTAAAATCAGCATGCAAAAGATCTATTGGGATGCATAATATTATTCCAAGCCTAGATTTTGAAGTTGAGGAAAGTTTTGAAATTCCAACATATACTAAAAACACTCCACCAAGAGAACCAAAGTTAAAAATTAACACTTCTTTTAATCCATTTAAAAAACAAAAAGAGAAAGACCGATTAAACACAGAACACTTTGACGAACTATTTTCTGAAGAAGTAAGTGATAAAATTGAAAATGCAATGAATATTGATGGTAATTATGCCACTTTTGTAATTGTAAATAAACAGCAAAAATCCTTTAATATAGTTGATAAAAAAAAAGCTATACAACGTATTCAATATGAAAAAATTAAAAAAAAACTGTCCAACAATAAAATAACAGCACAAACACTTATACAACCCCTGGAAATCAAGATCAATCAATTGCACATAAAAACAATTGAAGAAAATCGAGAAATCATAGAATTACTAGGTTATTCAATAAAAGAAATAAATAATAATTTTATTACTATCCAAAGTATTCCTGCGGGTTTAGATAATAATAATACTCAAGCAATAATTGAATTATTCATAAAAGAATTACAAGCAAACAACAAATCTATTAAGGAAAAAATCATACATGAAACAGCACTTAAAATATCAAAAAACACTAATCTAAAAGATTTGACTTTAAATATCTCAAGTAATGAAAGTTTAACATTAATGCTTACTAAATTATTAAAGTGTGATGCACCTTTTATTGCGATTGATGGAGCACCTTGTGTTATAAATATAGAACCTAATCAATTATTCACTAACCTATGACCTATTTTCAAACTCAAAAATTTGAAATCTTACCCACAGTTGTCAAAAACATACTGATTCTTAACGGATTGTTTTTCCTAGCCACCATAGCACTTAATAGTATGAACCTTGACCTATATGATATATTTGGTTTACATTATTGGACATCTAATAAATTTGAAATTTGGCAAATAATTTCCCATATGTTTATGCATGGTGATTTTACTCATTTATTTTTTAACATGTTTGCTGTTTGGATGTTTGGGGCACAATTAGAAAACTTATGGGGATCAAAAAGATTTTTAAACTACTACCTATTAACTGGTTTAGGAGCTGCATTTTTACAACTTCTAATAGTACACTTTGTTGAGAAACCAATACATCCTGAATGGTGGATACAAAACTATACTATGGTTGGAGCCTCCGGTTGTTTATTTGGGTTACTAATTGCATTTGGATTATTATTCCCCAACACTAGATTGTTTTTTATATTTATTCCTTTCCCTATAAAAGCAAAATATTTTGTCATGATTTATGGATTCGCTGAATTATTTTCTGGTGTTCAAAATGTGGTAGGAAATAGTGGGGATAACATAGCTCATTTTGCTCACTTAGGAGGAATGATATTTGGGTTTCTGATAATTAAATACTGGGAATATAATAAATACTGAAAATTGAATTTTATCAAAGACATATTTAAAAGTGATCCATTAACCAGAATTATATCTTTTAATATTTTAATATTTTGTTGCATTCATCTTTTTATAACAATTTTATTTCTATTATTATCTAAAACATCTACTGAAAGTCAAATTGTTCTATTACAAAACTTAGGTCTTTCATCAAACATAATAATACTACTACAAAAACCCTGGACTATAATAACATACATGTTTACACATTTTGATTTATTTCATGTTATTATTAATCTTTTTTGGTTATACTTTGGAGGTAAAATATTTATAAGCTATATAAATAGCAGTAATTTATTGCCAACATATATTATGGGTGGATTTTCAGGGGCAATTATTTACATATTATCCTTCAATTTTCTTCCAGTTTTTGAGAGTGTTAAAGTCAATTCTATAGCAATAGGCGCATCTGCATCTGTATTAGCAATTTTATTTGCATCTGCTACATATGTTCCTAATTTTTCTGTCAGAACATTATTCATTGGCAATATAAAATTAAAATACATCGCACTTATTGCATTAATCATTGATATTTTAAGTATACCAAAAGGGAATGCAGGTGGACACATTGCTCATATAGGAGGAGCATTTTATGGTTATTTATATATTCACATGAAAAATTCGAAAAAAATTAATACTAATTATTTAATCGATCAAATAATACTGATGTTTGCAAAAAAAACATCTTATATACCTAAAAAAGAAAATGACTATCAATATAATGCACGTAAAAAAGAAGAACAAAAAGAAATAGATATCATATTAGATAAAATCTCAAGATCTGGATACGAAAGTCTTTCAGATCATGAAAAAAAAACACTATTTAATCAGAAGGAATAACTATTTTTTTTGCACTTTCTTTAGATCTAGAGTATTCATTCCATTAATAAACATGCCCTCAATATTATTAGAAACTAATCGAACAACATGATCGTAATAAAGAGGAACGACTACAGACTCTTCAAGCAATAATTTTTCCATTTCAAAAAACAACCTACATCTTTCATCTTCAGTTTGAGAATTGAAAGATTTTTCATACAAATTGTCAAAAGTAGAATTATGAAAATGCGTATAATTTGGTCCAAAAGGACTTTTATTTTTAGAGTAAAACAATGATAGGAAGTTTTCTGGATCTGGATAATCACCTATCCATGAAGCTCTAAATAAACTAGCACCAGACGAAGAAAATAATTTTCTATGAACAGCGGGAGATGAGATTTCAATAGAAATTTTAATGCCAAATTTAGACGCACTATGTTGAATAAATTCGCAAACATCTAAATAATCTTGTGTTGTATGTAATTTGATTTCTAAGTCCTTATCAGGAATACCATTTAATAAATTTAAAACAGAATCTGGACTATAAAAATAACCTTGAATGTCGTAACAATTAGAAAGAATAGATGGAACAAAACCATTACTTGCTGGAGTTACCAGATCATTTCTCAAATACTTTGCCATAATATTTCTATCAAAAGAATAATTCAAAGCTTTTCTGTAATTTTTAAATCTTAAAGGATTCTTTTCCTTTGTTGCTTTAACAATATTAATACCTAGATATTCTGTATTTAGATAAGGTGTAGTCATGAGTTTAAATTGATCTTTATAGTTTTCTATCAAACGACCCTCCGAGTTTAAAAACTCATCCTTAAAACTATTATCAAGGCCTGACACAAAGTCAAAATTGCCTAAAATAAAATTCATAAAAACTGATTCCTTCTGAGTAATAAATGAAATTGCGACACCTTCAAGATAAGGTAGCCTTACATGATCTTCATCATATTCAAAATAAAGATTATTCTTGCGAAGAATTAATTTTTCATTTTTTATCCATTTTTTAAAAAAAAATGGACCTGATCCAATTGGATTTTGCGAAAAATTTTCTCCAAAATATTGAACAGCTTCTTTAGGAACAAAGGAAAAATAACTCATGGACAATAGGCCTAATAATCCAGGAAAAGGCTTGTCAAGGTAGACTTCAAGAACCGTATCATTTAATGCGTGAGTTTTCTGAGTATTAATATAATCTAAAACCCAAGCCCCTGGAGATAAGTTATTTATATCATTTAACCTGGAAATACTATAAATAAAATCTTTGGCAATTAATTTTCTTGTTGAATCTATACCAAAGCATGGTGACTCATGATAAAACACATCATCTCGTAAAATAAAAGTATATTTCAACCCATCAAAAGATTGATGCCATGATTTTGCAATCGAGGGTTTTATATTTAAATCTTGATCTAAGATAGTTAAAGTGTTAAAAACTTGATTTACAGCCCAAATATTCGACTGATTATTTGCAAATATTGGATCTAAAGATGTAATAGAAGAAGTTTCATTATATCTAAAAATATTGTCGTTAAAATCTTGATTAACACAAGACAAGAAAACACATATTAAGAATAATATAAATAAAGATTGAAAATACCGCATACCTAAATATAAAAAATAATTATCTTTGTGCACCAACAAAAATGGCGAGGTAGCTCAGTTGGTTAGAGCGCAGGATTCATAACCCTGAGGTCGGGAGTTCAAATCTCCCCCTCGCTACTATTTGACAAGATTCAATAAATCATTAAAAAGTGATTTGTCACTTGGTCTCTTCGCATTATTATCAATTACTTCTCCATCTTTATTAATTAAAATATACCTAGGTATGCTAGATATTTCAAAATACTTACTAGCACTATTTGATTCATTAGATGGTGAAATAAAATGATGACCTCTCAAACCTAGCAAATTGATACTTTCTTTCCATTTTTCTTTATCATTATCAATAGAAATGTAAATAAACTCGAGTTTTTTTAATTGACGTTTAGTGAATTTTCTTTTTAACTTTTCAGCATGTGGAAATTGTTTACGGCAAGGACCACACCAACTAGCCCAAATATCAACATAGAGAAACTTGCCTTTAAATTGATTTAAACTTGATTGATCACCAGAAATTGACTCCATAAAAAATGGAGAAAAAGTATTTTTTTCATTTTCATCATTTTGCACATTTGCTACTTTTTTCCTATCATAAAAATCTTTAAACATTAAATCAGTGATTTCAGATTGAAAACCATGATTATTTAAATAACTTGAAAAATAAAAACATGTATGATCATCTAACACATTCCAAAACTTATGCAAATAATAATTAACAAAACCTATCCAAATATCTTTGGGAACATACATGTTTAAAAAATCTAAAACATGGACACTAAAAGCATGAAAATTCTGATATTCTTGATTAAATTGATATTTTTGATTATATATCGAAAATAAAATAATTGAATTGTAAATATAATTTTGAAAAACATTTACATTATAAAAACTGGTATTATTGACGGCTTTTTTAAAAATATGTAAATCTAGTAAGTCCGTTTGTATATCTCTATAAGAAGGTATGAGAGCATTAGTATCTTTTTGATAATTGATAAGATAATGACCAATTGCATTAAAATACTCAAGTTCTAAAAAATTTTTAAAAAATTTACGACAATAAGGTGAGAATTTTTCATAGAATTTATGTGTTTGAAAAAAACTGACAAAAT
>CEWO01090342.1_pt1 | contig 29324 bp, 30 predicted proteins | sample 361561 | NCBI WGS metagenome assembly CEWO01 (sample SAMEA2623627, study PRJEB7988) | marine metagenome | isolation source: saline water (ENVO:00002010), including
TCAACGCCAGAAAGATTAGAGTGGATAGGTGCCAATGGCTGGTCGTTATTACTTGGAACGCAAGCTCCACACTTTCTAGCTGCCCGAATGGAGCATTATCTTAAAGGAATGGATAAAGCCAATCTTAGTGTAGAGGAGCGTGCAAACGCATGGAAGAATGTTAGTGTTTTACGACAAATTTATGTGGCTGATGAAGGGGAGGACTATGAGAAAGTTCTTTCTAATAATATGGATATTTTTGTTCGTAAAAGTGCTTTAGCGAATTCAGGTATTGATGATTTACCAAAAGATGATTTTGATAAACGAAGAAATTCATATGCGGCGGGTGAGTGGCTTGTTCGAGGAACAGCAGAAGAAGTAATAAATAAATTAACACCATTAGCAGAACTCGGCATTAGCAATTTAATGTGCTGGATGAATTTTGGACACATTGATGACAAATTGTTGCGAGCAAGTATGAAACGATTTGCAGGTAAGGTAATGCCTGCACTGAAGGACATTAAGCCTAAAGATAATAAAATTAATGAATTATTGGAATCCAATCCTAAGAAAGCTGTTTCAGCACACCAATGGCAACGCTAGTCTCTTTGTTCAATCCCTCCGTAACCAATGGTGACTAATCTTTTATCATCCGTTTCTATTGTTAATTTACAAAGAGATTCTTGATCTGAATTTTTTATTAATGCTCCATTACAGCGCATTGTTTCACCAGCAAAAGTAGGCTTGATTAACTTAATATCATAAAATCCATTAGTTAAAAATTTATTACCAAATTGTTTTGTTAAATATCGATTAATAACTGCGATCGAGATACATGCTTGCGCAGTAGTATTTGGCATTCCTCTTGCCTTAGCCATATTTAAGTTTGTGTGAGCTGTAGATTCCCCAGGACCTTCAATATCATTAAATCTATTTTGATCACATATTAATTTCATCTCTTCCAATTTTTCAAGAATATTTTCATCTTCAATTGATGTATTTTTCTCGTTGCTTTCAACATAATGTTCTCTATCTGATTGCGTAGAAGGAAGCATAAAGGTTCGCCAGTGTTTTTGCAAAAGGACGTTATTGTCATCATAACTAGCTAATTGAAATGTTACAAATCCGTTTCCTCGCTTCACATATTTGTCTGTTACAGAACCTATGAAAGAAATTTCTTTATTAAGCGGAATTGGTGCATAATTTTTAACAACATATCTAGTTAATGGACCACCATAATTTCTATAGGGGGCTGTTGAATTCATTCCAGGGTAATACATAATATCCTGATGAGCATAATCCTGAGACAACGATTTGTCTCCAAGATAATCAAAAAAACCATTCCATTTGTTACTTGTTTGTTGATTGATATTTATTGCCCATCTGCTTGGGAATTCTCCTAATTCAAAAGTATTAAATTCAATAGGCGGGAGTCCTTGATGAGGATATTTTTTAATAATTACAGGCATTAACTCTTTATTATGCATAATTTTTCTAACTGAATATTTTTTTACTAATAATGTAGCCTACCATTACGCCTGTCAAAGTTAAAATAAATGTAGAAGCAATGTAGATTAATGCAGATTTGATTCTATCATCTTGAATTAAACTAATTGTTTCTATTCCAAAACTTGAAAAAGTCGTGTAACTTCCTAGCACTCCTATCACAATGAATGATCTTGTTTCACCAGAGAATTTTGAGGCAAGCCCACCTATAATTATGCCACCAATAAAACAGCCTGATGCGTTAACTAACAGCGTCCCTATTGGGAAACTGTTAGTTGCTAAGTTATGACTTGCTAGTTGAGAGATCCAATATCTTAATAAAGCCCCAATTGAACCACCTATTGCAACAGCAAAAAGATTCATTATTTCTACTTTCATTTAATCTGATATGTATAATGAACTATAACAATAAATACAAATAACTCATTTTAGTTATTATTGCATAGGAAAGAAATTATGGGTAAAAAATATGATGCTGAAAAAGAAGCAAATGCTTCTGAAGCTAAAAAAAATCTTGATGCTATTCACACCTTCATGACTGATTGGGATGATGTAGCAAAATATTTATTAACTTACAGGAAAAATGGCCAACCTAGAATGAGACCTGTCAATGCATATATGAATGGCTGGTACATACAATCAGTCACCCAGAATATACATTTAAAAACTGCGCACATTAAGAATAATGATAATGTAGCATATCTTTTTAGTGGCATGTCTCCTCGTGAAAGAGGGAACGATCCCATAAATGTTTTTATTGAAGGCACTGCTGAATTAATTGAGGATCAAGAGCAAGTTTTTGAATTTTTAGAATGGCGTGAATCTATAACAAATACTGGTTTAAATACTCCAGGTGATGACTACGTCCCATATGTTATTCAAGTAAGACCAAGATACATTCGAGTTGAAGGCTTTTCTGGCAGGAGACATCCTGTAATATTTAGAGATTTTTCTAACTTAGTGAAACCCGAGTCTATCGTTCCAAAGGAAGATTTTGACATTTCATCTGTTATACCTGAATTAGGCAATTATAAAGATCCGAGATAGTATTAAAATTCCTTGTAAATAATCGCATTTTGTCCATGCCAGCCTTCTGCACGAACATATTCTGGTTTAGTTTTAACAAGGAATAAAAGATCTTCCGATGAATGACCTCTCCCAATACCATATTTACTTTCACGCATGTTGTAGAATTCCTCAACTTGATCCTGATCCTCTATCAAATCAGCATTGCCTTGTAGCCAGACAACCTTAGGATTCCAACGATTATCATCTCTAGTCTCTTTACCAACCCATAAATATCCTACAATTGGGTCATTTTTAATATGAGTGGTTTTTGGCTGTATATCTTGTGTCATTGTATGCACCACCCAATTATCAAGAATTGTAGATACAGGTCTCATGATTTCTCTACCATCTTTTCTACGTGTCATCATGTAAGCCATACATAACTCTTTATTGCTTATAAAGTCATGAATCTCTTGTTTGTACTCTAATGCTTTTTCTGGTGAGAGGCCTTGTTCTTTTACCCATTGTTCATTTGCCATAACTTCCTCCATGTTTTATCAATTTGTTCAATTACATTAACATAATAAAAGAAAAATTAGCTATTTATTCTGTACTTTTTCTAATAACTGGCCAGTAGTAGCCAATTATTAACATAGAAGTGAAACACAAAGCAGCAATAATCATTATGCCATTTTGAGTACCAAATTGACTCGCTAATATCCCGATCAATAATGAACCTAAAGGACCTGCTCCTATTGCAATTGACAGAGCTCCCATTGTTCGACCACGAATTTCAGGATCAGATGAAACAATAGTTAAGGTAGTTTGCATAGTTGCAAAAGACACCATGCCGAATCCAGCAGTAAAAAGAATTGCCATAGATAAAAGGTAGATGCTGCTATTTGCGAATAAAAAAATACATAAAGTTAAAAATAACGATCCAAAGAAGTACACTCTTGCATAATTATTATAATTTACCTTTGTAGCTATAACACTCGCTCCAATTAAAGCACCTGTTCCTTCAATTGCTCCCATTAATCCAACTTGAAATGGATTAGCTTGCAATATTTCTTTGCCTACTACAGGAACCATGTTGAAATATGGAAATGCAAATAAATTCATTGCAAATGTGACCATAATTGTTGCTTGAAGAAGATTGTTATTTTTTATGTAACTTATTGCCTCCTTTGTATCATTAATGAACCCCAAGATTTTTTTACTATGTTCGGTTTTATAGATATTTTGATTTGAACCCTTAACGCCTAGGCACAAAATACTAACAATTAAAAATGATATTGCAACAGTTAGATAACCGCTCACAGGACCTAAGAAGGATAATATAGCTCCTCCCAAGGCGGGTCCAATAATCCTCGTGAATGCACTAGTACCAATATCAATACCAAAAGCCTTTCCAGCAATATTATTTGGAATAACATCTCCAATCATTGCTCTTCTTACAGGAAATTCATGCGCCCAGCATATACCTGCTAAAAACATTGTTATTGCAAGCATTGTATAATTAATTTTATCTACGTGAATTAGATATGCAATTACTGCATAAATAATCCATAAAATTGCAAATGTTAAAAAAAGTATATATTTACGATTAAATCGATCTGAAATGATGCCGATAAATGTGCCAAATATTAATCTTGGTATCTGTCTATAGAAAAAAATCAATCCGACTAAAAACGCGGAGTTAGTTATTTCAAAGGTGTATACCCCCAAAATTAGCATATCTAGCCAGCGCATACATGATGCAAAGCCGCCAATGAGCCATAATAACCTAAATTGTTTATTAGAAATTATTTTTAGAAAAGAAGTAGGCTCACTACTATCTGTATTCAGTGTATGTTGCGTCTCATTCATTAAATTGTACTCGTCGAAAATATTGAAAATCAAATTATGCTACGAACAATAAGTTCATAGATGCAATATGCTACTTATTCGTATATGATTAAGGTAACAAATAAATGAGAAAAGTATGAATAAAAAATTAATAAAATCCCTTGAATTGTCTGGGAGATTGCCAGTTGAGCAAGCTAAACTAATTGCTGCAGAAACTGATTTAGAGACAATAATGCACTATGCGAAGGAAATGACTGAGTCTTTTCATGGTGATTTGTTGTCTTATTCAAAGAAAATTTTTATTCCATTAACTATGTTATGTCGCGATGTGTGTCATTATTGCACATTTGCTAAACCACCTATAAAGGGTCAGAAAGTGTATCTTACTGCTGATGAAGTTTTAGAATTAGCTCGTGCTGGTGAAAAAGCTGGTTGTAAAGAAGCATTATTCACTTTAGGTGACAAGCCTGAACTAAGATATAAGGCCGCAAGAGAGGAGCTTGATAAATTAGGATTTTCTTCTACAATTGATTATTTACATGCTATGGCTAAATTAGTTCTTGATAACACAACATTAATTCCACATCTCAATCCTGGAGTAATGGAATATGAACAAATAATTAAACTTAAAGAAGTATCAGCTTCACAAGGAATTATGCTTGAATCAATTTCAAATAAATTAAACTTGAAAGGGCAACCTCACTATGGTTCTCCAGACAAAGAACCTGAACAAAGAATTAAAACTATAGAATATGCTGGTAGAGCGAAAGTTCCATTCACCTCTGGAATTTTGATTGGCATAGGTGAAACAAGGCTTGAAAGAGTCGAATCTCTTTTTGCTTTAAGAGAATTAAATGATCAATATAATCATTTACAAGAAATAATTATTCAAAATTTTCGTGCTAAAGAAGATACTCTCATGAGCAATCATCCCGAACCCTCCTTAGATGAGCTTTTATGGACAATTGGTGTAGCAAGATTAATTTTTGGTGCAGAAATGAATATACAAGCACCACCTAATTTAAGCCCAGATTCAATCTCATCAATTATCAATGCAGGTATTAATGATTGGGGTGGAATTTCCCCAGTAACACCAGATCATGTCAATCCTGAAGCACCTTGGCCTAAATTAATACATTTATTAGAACAATGCAAAACTCACGGTAAAGATTTGGTTGAAAGACTAACTAGTTATCCTTCTTTTGTTAATAATGCCAATGAATGGCATAGCGCTCCTATCGCTACTAAATTAATAACTTCTTCAGATAGTATTGGGCTGGCTCGTGAAAATAATTGGTCGCCAGGCACTCTAGAAGAGCCACCTATTTTAATAAATAATGATAACTTAATTTTTTCCCCTGCAATTCATAAAAAATCTAAGATAGATATGATTTTACAAAACATAAATAATGGATTTACTCCTAATGAGACTGAAATAGCTCGTTTGTTTTATGCAAGAGGCAATGATTTCATAAAGATTTGCAATACAGCAAATGCATTAAGATCTGAATTAGTTGGAGATCAAGTTACATATGTTGTTAATCGTAATATTAATTATACAAATGTATGTTATTTTAAGTGTAGATTTTGCGCATTTTCTAAGGGTAAATTAAACATTGATTTAAGAGGTCCATCGTATGATTTATCAACAGAAGAAGTTCAGAGACGTGTTTTAGAAGCTTGGGAGCGTGGTGCCACAGAAGTTTGCATGCAGGGAGGAATTCACCCAGATTATACTGGTGAAAAATATATTCAATTGTGCAAAGCAGTAAAAGACGTAGTGCCAGAAATGCATATACATGCTTTTTCTGCATTAGAAGTTACACAAGGGGCATCAACGCTTAGCATTTCTATTGAAGATTTTCTTTATCAACTAAAAGATGCTGGACTTGCTTCTTTACCTGGAACTGCTGCTGAAATTTTAGACGATAATGTAAGATCTACTCTATGTCCTGATAAGATAAATACTGATCAATGGCTTGAAGTTCATCAAATAGCTCATTCTATTGGCTTACGTAGTACAGCAACAATCATGTTTGGACATATTGAACAACCTTTATCATGGGCAAAGCATCTTTTGAATATTAAAGATTTGCAAACAAAAACTAATGGTTTTACAGAGTTTGTCCCATTGCCATTTGTACATATGGAAGCGCCGATATACTTAAAAGGCCTTGCTAGAAAAGGCCCTACATTTAGAGAAAGCTTGCTAATGCATGCAGTATCCAGGCTGATTTTGAATAAAGAATTTGTTAATATTCAAGGTTCTTGGGTCAAGATGGGATCTGAGGGAATTAGACAATTATTAAATGTCGGCGTTAATGACTTAGGGGGCACTTTAATGAATGAGAGTATTACTAGAGCTGCTGGAGCAGAGCATGGACAAGAATTATCTGCATCCTATTTAGAAAAGATCATTTGTGATAGCGGTCGTATTCCAATGCAACGTACTACACTCTATCAGCAAGCACCACAAATGCAACATGAAAAGTCATTTATGCCTGAACCTTTGTTGCCAATTATTTAATTAATTTTCTCCCCAGCTTTTATTCCGGAACTTATTGCACCTTCTATTGATGGATGAAAAAGATAATCACCGCAATATATTATATTTTCAAGACAATTATTTTTTTGTTTATTATCTGGGCTGTAAATTGGTAGCGCTTCATCAATGTGTATACTTTTTAGATGCACAATATCGTCATTATTAAAGTACGACCATTCTTGCAGTTCATTTACAATCTGTTCATGATTTGTTTTTTTGCCAAGAGTTGTAATTGCAATCAAGTTTGAGTCATTTGGAGCATATGATTTAGCTACATTACTCATTATTGCAATATTATTTATTTGCCCTCTACCACTACCATTTAAAATAATTTTTTTTGTATTGTATGCTTTTCCAAAAATATTATTTAAATATGCACTAGTAAAATAATGAGTCGTGCAACTGAAATATTTTCTTGCTTCTATATTATTTTTTTGTTCAAGCCTTTTTATGCTATTGCTTTCAATCGAGCATATAATATTCTTACAATAAATAATTTGATTATTTTCTAATGTAATTTTATCATTTTCAATTTTTTTTACTTTTGCATTGAGCATTAATTTATCTTTTGGTATTTCTTTTGCTAGCAAACTAGGTATTTCTTGCATTCCATTTACTGGAACTCCCGCATTACTTCTAGAAAATAATTTGAATAAATAAAGCATGTATGTATGTGGCGTAATTAAATTTTTATCTAGTAAAATTCCTGAAAAAAAAGGTTGTAAAAATTTATTTATAAATTCGCTAGAAAATCCATTTTTTTTAAAAAATGATTTTGTTGTTATATTATTCATTTGTAAAATTTGATTATCTTTCATGAAAATTAATTTAATTTTAAGTGTTAGAATTTTTATTTTGTCTTTTAAATTTCCTATTGGTGAGATAACTGTTAGAGGCAGTTCTTTAATATTTTTAAATGGGTCAGCTATAGGATGAAATTTTTTACCATCCCATATTAGTGCACCTGAATCAAAATATTGCAATTTTAATTTTTTCATATCTATATTTTTTTTAGTATTTTCATAACCATCTAAAATGATTTGAAATCCGTAATCTAATTTATATCCATTATGTATTTCTGTATTTACCTTACCGCCAATTTTATTTTTTTGTTCAATGATAATAAAATCCTTGTTTTTTGATAAAAGGGTTTTTCCAGCAGCTAGCCCGCTTAATCCAGCACCAATAATGATTGTTTCTACATACTGTTTTTGTTTCATATGCGTTTGAATGGCGACCCCGATCGGATTCGAACCGACGATCTCCACCGTGACAGGGTGGCGTGTTAGACCGCTACACTACGGGGCCATATCTCCTTTTACTTTATCATTTATATATTCTATATAAAATATGAGCAATTTATTTAATTTTTTTTTTGAGAAAGTTGGCTACTATATGAAATGTGTTATTGTTATTACTATGGCATACACAAAAAAAGCTGATTCAAACGATAATCATAAAAATGAGTTTCAAGAGAATACTTCATTTATTGCACAAGATCTTATAAAAGTACTTCTTTCAACTTTTGTTTGCCTAGTGTTCATGTTTGCATTTATTTATTTTATCTAAATTTGTCCCATAATGTTAATGATCCAATTAGAATTAAAACAGCTCCATTTAAGTCATTAGTTATTAATGCAAACTCTCCAGAAATATATATCCTAGTAATGCCAATTGCCATCATTGACATCAATGATACTATTTGTATTCTTTTTCCACGCTTTCCATTTGTTATATAATTGAGTATGGAGAAGATTATGTAGCTAGATAATAATGCTACGAAAGCTGCGCTAGCCAATGTAAAGAGAGAAAATAAGGAGCTAACAGGTATTAGCATTGCCACTATAATCCCAATTATCATTCCAGATAAAATACCTATTACAAGTGAAGATATTATTAAATGTATTGGTATTTTATACATTGGAGGTACATTGAATGATACACATTTTTCACACCTATATCCTACAGGAGTTTCGGTAATGCATTCATAACAAATAAGCTTGTTGCATTTCTGGCAACGTAGTTCTGTTTCAATTTTGTTACATATATTACAGTATTGTTTCATTAGATTTTAAGATGTTTCTCAATCAATTCTATTGCTATTTTATCAGGGAGAGGTATTTTACCTGGAAGCTTTTCTTTATTTCCATGAATCCCATGATAATCTGAACCTCCAATTGGATAAAGATTATATTTGTTTGCAATTTCAAGCATCTGCTTTATAGTCTTTGTATCATAGTTTTTGTAGTATGCTTCAATTCCAAATAATCCATCCTTAGATAGTATTTCAATAATTTTGTTTAACTGTTTTAAATATGTTGGATGAGCTAAAAATGAAAGTCCGCCAGCCTGTTGAATCATTTCTATTGCTTTTTTACTAGATAATTTATGTCGTTTAATTTTTGTTATGTAGGGTTTGGATAAAAAGCTATCAAATGCTTCTTGAATTGATGATACATATTTTTTGCTTATCATTTCTTGTGCTATATGCGGGCGACCTATTGTGGCTTTCCCTGCTTTTTTTTTAATTTTAGGCATCTCAAGATGTATTTCTTTTTTTGATAGCATATGAATAATTTCTTTTGCTCGACTATCTCTTGCTTCTTTTAGTTTTTTTAGTTCCCCAATCAGCCCTTCATTATATTCATCTATGCCTATGCCTAGTATATGAACATCTTCACCTAATAAATCAACTGATAGTTCTATTCCTGTAATTATCGTTATATTGTCATTGTTTTTTGAAATGTTTCTAGCTTCTTTAATTCCATCTATTGTATCGTGATCAGTAATTGCAAGATAAGCAACTTGATTATTGATTGCTAAATTTATCAACTTACTTGGTGATAGCACACCATCAGAATGATTTGTATGGGAATGAAAATCAGCGATACTCATTTAATTTATTGTTCTATCTTCAATAATTTATATACTAAATCTGAAGAAAATCCTTTACTCATTAAATAATTATAGAGTATTTTCGTTTTGTCTTGTTTATTTTCAGGTATTCTCTTTTTTTTATATTCTATTGCATTACTGCATGCTTCATCATCATTCCGTTTACTGATATTTTTATCAATAATTTTTCTACATATTCCTACTTTTAGAAGATCTTGTTCTATTGCTCTATTACTTTTTATATTGGAGTTTTTTTTGTTTATATATATTTTTGTCCATTTGTCGTCATTAATTAGCCCTAGTTCTATTGCTTGATTTACGAGCGTATCTGCTTCGCTTTGAAGAAAATATTTTTTTTTCAAATTTTCTTCAAAGCGTTTTTTTGTCCAGCTTCTACGATTAAGTAGTTTAATTATTTCTGGATAATCTTTTAATTTATTCAATTTTATTCTTTCTGTTTTTCTCCTTCAAATAAGGGCTGAACTATTTTTTCATTATTACCATCTAAATTTTTTGGTTTACTACCTGCTTTAGTGATTATTGGGCTTGCAAGTTTTAATCCAATTTTTTCTCTTAACTTATTTTCAATTTTGAATCTAATCTCTTCATTGTCAGTTAAAAATTTTGCTACATTTAATCTACCTTGACCTAATTTAATTTCTTCAAATGAATAATGCGATCCTGTTTTTTGTACGATCTCATTTTCAGCTGCTAAATCTAATATGTCACTTTCTTTATCTATTCCTTTTCTTTCACTTGTAAACATGATATCAAATTCTGCTTGCCTAAATGGCGGAGCTACTTTATTTTTCACTACCTTACATCGCACTCTATTTCCTATAAACACTGTCCCTGATTTCAAGCTTTCTATTCTTCTTATTTCAATTCTTACTGATGAATAAAATTTTAATGCTCTTCCTCCCGGAGTTACTTCTGGGTTACCAAAAACGACTCCTATTTTTTCTCTTAATTGATTAATAAATATTAATGCAGTTTTGCTCTTAGCAGTTGCACCCGTAAGCTTTCGTAATGCTTGTGACATTAACCTTGCTTGTAGTCCTGGGAGAGAGTCACCCATATCTCCTTCAATTTCTGCTCTGGGCACCAATGCTGCAACTGAGTCAATTACGACTAAGTCTAGTGTATTTGATTTAATTAGCGCTTCACAAATTTCTAATGCTTGTTCCCCTGTGTCCGGTTGAGATATTAATAGTTCTGACGTATTTATTCCACATGCTGCTGCATATTCTGGATCTAATGCATGTTCAACATCTATATATGCAGCAAGACCTCCTTCTTTTTGCGCTTCAGCAATAATATTTTGTGCTAATGTTGATTTACCTGCAGATTCTGGGCCAAAAATTTCCGTAATTCTTCCCTTTGGAATACCACCTACGCCAAGAGCCATATCTAATGATAATATTCCGGTAGGTATCGAATCTGTATTATTTTCTATGTCTTTATCGCCTAAGCGCATTATTGATCCTTTACCAAAATCTTTAGTAATCTGATCAATAGTCTTTGATAAATTAGGTGGTGTTGTTTCTTTTTTGTCCATAATTATTGCCTTTCATTTAATCGATGTTCTAATAATAGAACACTTGTTCTATAATGTCAATTGTTTTGAAAGTGTTTTTAAAAACTTGCTTTTTCTAAAATATTTGTTAGAAAGGATAATAAAACAATAGCAATTAATGGAGATAAATCAAACATTCCAAATGTGGGTAAAACTTTACGAATTGGTTCTATGATTGGCTCAGTGATTGCGTCTAGCGATCTTACAAGACTATTATTTTGATCAATGGGAAACCAGCTAATAATTGCTCGAAGGAATATTGAAAAATAAAGTATTCTTAAAATTAATGCTATGAAGTCAACAAAGATATTCATCAGTACTCCTAGTTATTCTTCAGATAATTCATTAGCCCTTACAAATGCTCCATTAATTGCTTTTTCAATTAATTGTTGCCAGTTATTTTCCTCAAGAATTTTTAATGCTGCTTCAGTTGTGCCTCCGGGTGATGCAACAGCTGCTTGCATGTCAGACAAAGACATTTCTGAGTTTTCTATATAATACCCTGAACCAATCATTGTTGAAATAGCTAATTTTTTTGCATCATCATGTTTAATACCAATCGACATGGCAGCCTGCACGATGCTTTCAATGAAAAGAAAAAAATAAGCTGGCCCAGAACCATGAATAGCAGTAGCTGCATTTATTGATTTTTCATCATCAACTTGTAAAACTAATTTTGAAAATGAATTTAAAATCTTTTTTGTAATATTAATTTCTTCTTGTGACACATCTTCACTAATTGTAAAAACGGACGCTCCATAACCAATTTCCGCTAATAAATTTGGCATCACTCTTATGACAGATTGTTGATTCAAAATAGTTTTTATTGATTTAATACTTGTGCCTGCAGCAATAGAAATAATTAATGCTGATTTGCTAATTTCTTTTTTAATTTCATTAAGCAATCCTTTTATCTGTTGTGGCTTAACTGCAACCAGAATGATTTGAGCATTCATGATTTGGCTATAATCATCAAAAGTTTCTATATTGTATTTTGCTAAATTTGCTCTTTTATTTTTGTCAATTTCAATGACGGATATGTCTTTATTATTAAATTGCTTAGAGTTAATCATTCCTTTCAGAATTGCTTCACCCATGAATCCTCCACCAATAATTGATATTTTCATGATACACCTATATTATTCTCAAAGATTTTTCTACCTATTCTCAAATGTGTAGCACCTTCCTCGATTGCAACTCTATAGTCGTTTGTCATGCCCATTGATAAAGATTTTAACTCTTGCTGATCAGCAAGGAATTTAAGTTTCTGAAAAAACTCTCTGGAATTTTCTTCATTTTTTGATAAAGGAGGAATTGTCATTAATCCTTTGATTTCAATCACTTCGCTTTTCCGGCATCGAGCTACTAATTCATTTATTTCATCTACCATTATGCCACGTTTTTGTTTCTCTTCAGCAATATTAACCTGTATAAAACATTTTAATCTATTTGAGCTACTATGATTATTATGATTCTTTCTATTTCTATAATAACTTTCAATTGCTTCTAAAAGACGCAATGAGTCGAGGGAATGTAAAGTATCAATGATCGGAATCAGTTTATTGATTTTATTTGTTTGCAAATGGCCTATGAAATGCCATCTGATGTCATTTTTTATCTGTGCATCGAATAACTCATTGTATTTTTTAGTTATTTCTTGAACTCTATTTTCACCAAAGTTTTTTTGATTATTGTTATTTAATTTTAATATTGCGTTAATATCTCTTCCTTTTGAAACAGCAATAAGTGTTATATCTTCCCTGCGTCTTTTGTTGTGCTTGCATATCTCTTCAATTTCTTTATTGATTTCAAAAAGATTATCTTTAATTTCCATTTTAAAAAATTATTCCAAGAAATAATAATAAAACACCTAATCCAAACAAAAGCATAAATAATACTGGCAAAAGTATTTTGTATGAACCAATTGTCATATCAAAAAAGTCTTTCCAGCTATTTGCTCTTGGGTCATCAGGATCTTGCCACGGCATGGTGTTACCTTAGAGATTATTTAGATGTAGTTTTCACTAAAAAGTTGTTGTTGTTCTTGTTGATACTCAGGATTTGATGAGAGCGCTTCTAGCTCCCTTGACATTTCATTGATCGAAATGAAGTCTTGATAGCTACTTGCATACCGCACATAGGCAATTAAGTCTAATCTACTGAGATGACTGATTACCATCTTACTTATTAATCTGGAAGTAACTTCATTTTTTTCAGAGTTATTTATGGTTTCAATAATATCCTGAATAACAGCATCAATTGCATTGCTTGGTATAGGTCTTTTAGAAGTAGCAACAACTAAACTTTTATGAATTTTATTTTCATCAAAATTTTCTCTTCTTCCATCCCTTTTAATAACGGTAATATTTTTAAGTAACAGTTTTTCTATAGAATTAAATTTTTTATCACAATTGGAGCAAGCTCGCATTCTATATATTGAGTTTTTACTAGATTTGATGCCAATGACTTTTGATTTTGTTTGACAGGACGGGCAGTTCATTTATTTCATTTTCCTTCAGGTTTTTTTCTTATTGAGTAATGTATTACTTGACTTAATTTATAGCAAGAAAATCAATCAACATTTCTTCACAGAAATGTCCACGAGATATCAAATTATCTTAATGGAAAATTTTTTCTCAAAAAAGTAGGTAAATCTGATGGACTATTTGAAGTATCTTCAACTTGGAGATCTGCCAATTTGATAGGTTCAATTTCCTCTTCATCTAGTTGAGAATTAAGCGTTAGACTTGGACCTGTGCCAAAGCCTGTAGCAATAATTGTTAATCTCACTTCATCAGACAAATTTTCATCAATAGCAGCACCAAAAATGATTTCTGCATCTGGATCAACAACTTCTGCAACAACCCTTGCTGCAGTATCTAGCTCTCTAAGCTTGAAGTTATCTGGACCTGTAATATTGAAAAGTACCCCAGTTGAACCAGTTATATCTACTTCAAGTAGGGGATTAGCTATAGCATTTCTAGCTGCTTCTACGGCTCGATTTTCACCACGTCCTGTGCCAATAGCCATTAGTGCTGGTCCAGCGTTAGACATAATTTTTCTAACATCAGCAAAATCAAGATTAACAAGACCTGGTTGAGTAATTAACTCACTGATTCCTTGAATAGCCTGCTGTAAAATATTATCAGCTGTTTCAAAACCTTCCTCTACAGAAGCATCTTCACCACAAATTTGTAACAATCTATCATTTGGAATAACAATCAAAGTATCAACTTTTTCTTGAAGATCACGAATGCCCTCTTCTGCTATTTGCCTTCTTTTACTGCCTTCGAAAATAAATGGCCTTGTGACTACTCCAATAGTCAATGCTCCTAGTTCTCTAGCAACTTCTGCTATGACTGGTGCTGCACCAGTGCCAGTACCACCACCAAGACAGGCAGTGACAAAAACCATCTCTGCATTTTGTAATGCGTCACTGATTATTTCTCTAGATTCGTCAGCAGCTCTTCTACCTTGTACGGGATCACTGCCTGCACCCAATCCCCTTGTGACATGAGATCCTATTTGTACTTTTTGCTCAGCATCAGAGTTATTTAATGCTTGAATATCAGTGTTAACAGCTAGATATTCAACTCCAGCTAATTTTGTTTCGATCATTCTTGTTACAGCATTTGAACCACCACCACCAACACCTACTACTTTAATAGGTGGTAATACAGTTTTCCCATATTGATTAGTTGCTTTTCTTTGGTTGCTCATTTTCTTCTTTTTTCTTTTTGGTTTAGTAGTTTCTGGTTCTTCGTTCAAAACTTCTTTTTTATTAGTTGTTATATCATTTTTTTCTTCTAAAGAATCATTAACTATATTAGACTGGCCAGTTTCATCTTTTTCAAGTGATAAGTTAGGTAAATTTTCTTCATTTTTATTTTCTTCTATTTCAATTTTGTCAGATATTTCGATATTTTGCTTTTCTTGTTCTTCTGAAACTTCTTGAATTTCAGAAATTTGATCGTTCAGTTCATCTTCATAATTGACAACAGGAATTTCTTCAATATTATTTTGCTCGTCACTCACAGGAAATTCAGGTATCTGATCAAAATCATCTTCAATATCCTGATTGTTTGATTTAAATAAATCAAAGAAACTATTTTGCTTGTCTTCATTGGAGTTAATCATAGTCATCTTACTTTCAGCTAAACATTCAACAACTATATGCATCATACTATTGAGGTTGCCAAATTTTCATTATGCTGGCTATTTTTTTAATAAAATTATTTGAAAATTCACCAGACTTTTTATTGATATTTAGAGACTGTTCTCTGATTGCCCATCTTAATAATCCAACTGAAGTTGCATATGCTGGATCATGTAAAATGTCTGAAAGACCAGCTAAATTTTTTGGTAATCCAATTCTTACTGGCATATCAAGAACAGTTTCGCCTAGTCTTTCCATGCCTGAAATCTTTGAGGCACCTCCAGTTAGAACAAGGCCAGCAGATAGCATTTGAGTACTGATCCCTCTTTGTATTTCTGCATTGATCATTTGGAATAATTCCTCACATCTTTGTTGCAAAATCTCAGCAACATATTTTCTTTCTACTGCTTTCTTTCGCTCCATTCCAAAACTGTCTAATTCAATTAATTCACTAGATTCAACCATTGATGGAATGACATGTCCATATTCTCTTTTAATTTTTTCTGCAGAATGATGTGGAGCTTTTAGTGCAGCAATGAGGTCCCGAGTCATTAATGCTCCTCCTACTTCAATCACTCCTGTATGGCATATATTGCCATCAATATAAACAGAAATATCTGTAGTTCCTCCACCAATATCACATAATGCAACGCCATGTAATAATTCCTCATGCTCAATGACTGCTTCTGTAGAAGCTAATTGGTCAAGTACTAAGGATTCTACTTGAATTCCTGATCCTTCTATGCATTGAATTAAATTATTAATGCTAGAAGAAGAGGCAGTAATTACATGAGCATCTACATCTAATCTGTTTGCAAACATTCCTATCGGATCAATTACTTGATCTTGCCCATCCAGTGTGTAAAACCTCGGAACGACATGTATAATTTCTCTATTATTTGGAACATGGACAATGCGTGCACTTTCTACTGCGCGAGCAACATCATACTCGGATATTGGGTTTTGAGGATCAGCTACTGCAACAATTCCTTGAGAATTCAAAGATGATATATGTGGTCCAGCAATACCAACATATGCTGATTCAATAGTCAATCCAGCTGTCTTTTCAGCTCTTTCAATAGCAGAAGATATTGCTTCTACTGCAGCTGGAATGTTTGTAATGACTCCTTTGACCAATCCAGCTGAAGGCCCAACACCAACACCAAGGATTTTTAATTCTAATTCTTCACTAATTTCTGCAATTACAGCAGAAATTTTTGTTGTTCCAACATCTAAAGCGGTTATTACTGACTTTGCCATAATTACCTTAAAACTATTTTACTATTATATCGTAAATCAATTTCTTTGAAATCAATTTTTTCTAGCATGATTGTTGAAAATACTTTTTGTAAATTTATTAATTTAAATTCTAGTTGATCGGAATTACCTAAAATGATTCTTTGTCTTTCATTGATATGCAAACTTATCCCTGTATTTTTATTATAAACATAATTCCAAGTAGTCATTTTCATTTTTTTATTTAAATCATATTCATTAATAAAATCAATAATATTAATAAAATCAATATTTATTTTTGGATTTAAATCATTAATGTTTGTTTCTTGAGACAGATATAACAATGGCATAGTTGCATTTGAGTCATAATCGTTTATTTGCTTGCCTTTGCTATTTATAAAATATTCTCTGGAATCTTTTTTTATTTGTAGCATCGCTGTGTATATCTCTAAATCAATTTTTAATTTATTTGGCCACTGTTTATTGACCCTTACTGATTCGACTTCAGGATTATTTAATAATTGCTTTTCGATTGCATCTGTATCCATAAAAAACAAAGTGTCTCCATTCAATTGAACTGAATCTCTTATTTCATCTGAAAGAATTTTCGTTGAATGATTAAATGTAATACTTGATACAGATAAATAATTATCTGCAAATCTAATTGCAAAAAAAGATACCGTAAAGATTACTGCAATAAATAACAGTATGTTTGAGCTAACTAATAAATTATTTTTTAATTGCTCTAATTGCTTACTGCGATTTTGTTTTCTATTTGTTTTTATAGAACTTTTTTTATTATTTTTTAATCTTGCTTTGCTTGACCAAATTGTTTTTTTCATAAACTTAGCTATTATCTCCCGCGTAATTGACAATTTTTTTAATTAGTGCATTCAGTTCAATGCCACTTTCTGACCAAGCTTTAGGAAATAATGAATTATTAGTAAAGCCAGGCATTGTATTTATTTCATTAAGAAAGATTTCATTAGTTTTTTTTCTATAAAAAAAGTCAATTCTAGCAAGCCCTCGTAGCTGAAATTCTTTATAAGTCTGCAATGCGATATCTGAGACTTGCTTGCTTATTTTTTCAGTAATGTTAGCTGGAATTAAAATTTCTGCTGTATTATTTTCATATTTATTTTCAAAATCATAAAATCCATTATTGTTGATGATTTCTCCAAGCTTTGCAATCATGGGTTCCTTGTTCCCAATTATAGAACACTCAATCTCTTGGCCTATAATTTCTTCTTCAATGATTATTGTTTTATCTATCAATTTAAGTTCATCTAAATGAAACACAATTTCGTCAAAACTATTAACCTTGTGTACTCCAATTGATGAACCGCCTCTTGATGGTTTTATAAAAAATGGAGCAGAGAACCTTCTGGTAATTTCTTCTTGCGAATCTTTTATTTTATCTATTTGATAAATAGCAAACTCTGCTTGTTTTATTGAAAGATCAGCTAATTTATTTTTAGTTAGACTTTTGTCGTAACATAGTTCGCTAACCTTACTATTGTTGCCAATAAATTTAATGTTGTTGCTTTCTAAATATTCTTGCAATCTGCCATCTTCTCCATATGAACCATGAATACATGGAAAAACCAAATCAAGATTATTAAGTTGTTTTTTAATTTCAGCCTGTTTCATAATGTCACTATCTTTTTTAGGACTGATTACGTAGCTAAAATCATTTACCGTACTATTTTTTAATCCATTAACTATTTTTTGTGATGCTGATTGATTAATCCATTTGTTATTTTTTGAAATAGCAAAAATTGATATTTCAAATTGATTTTTATCTAGGCCATTAATTATATTCAATGCAGAAATTATTGAAATGGAATGCTCAGGTGATTGTCCGCCAAATATGATCCCAATGTGAATTTTTTTCATTTTTTCTCACTTAATATTTTGTTAATTTTTGGTATTAATTTAGCAATATCGCCTGCTCCTAGCACTAGTATAACCGAGTTACTTGTAATATTTTCAGTTAGTTTTTTTGTAGCATATTCCATTGATGGCGCTAGGATACAATTATTTATTGGCATTACTGCATGTAATTTATCTGAGCTCATACCTTGATCTTCTGTTTCACGAGCAGCAAATGTAGGTGCAATAATTAATTGATCTACATATTCAAAGCTATATTTAAATTCTTCAAGAAGGTATTGTGTTCTTGAATAAGTGTGAGGTTGAAAACATGTAATAATTTTGTAGCCAGGAAATTTTGTTTTAGTTGCTGCAATAGTGGCTTTAATTTCTGTAGGATGGTGAGCATAATCATCTATAACTACTATATTGTTAGGATGCTTATATATAGAAAATCTTCTATCAATGCCTACAAATTGCTTTATAGCTGATTGAATCTGCTGAAAGCCGACACCGAGCTTCATTGCTACGGCGATACATCCAGTTATATTAGTAATGTTATGTCTGCCAACTAGGTTTGTGTCAATAATACCTAATTTACTCCCCTTCCAATAAATTTCAAAAGATGTTGTGTCATCTTTATTTCCAGTAATTTTTTTTGCTTGCCAATCTGCGCGTTTTTCAATGGAATAATATTCAATATTCTCTTCGTTCATTTTTGTGCCTATAGCATTTGCTTCGTTAGAGTCCTTATTAAGAAATAATGTTCCAGATTTATCTAAAGAATTGGCAAAATCATTAAATGAATTAACTATTGCATTTTTGCTACCAAAATAATCTAGATGATCCACGTCTATGTTGTTTATCAATATATACATAGGAGAATATGATAAGAAGGCCTCTTTATATTCATCAGCTTCAATGATTGCAAATTTTCCGCTACCATCGTACATATTTTCTTCATCCCTAGAAATTGCCATACTTCTTTTTGCATTTATTACTCTTCCTATATCGCCAGATAATCCTCCTGTCATAACTAAAGGTTCATATTCTGCTGTTAGCAAGATGAATGCTAATAATGCACTGATTGTTGTTTTACCATGCGAACCACTAATAGCAACAATATCTTTTTCATGACACAAAGTATTCAATATTTGAGCTCTACTCATTAGCGGAATATCATTTTTTTGCGCAAAGATTATTTCTGGATTATTCTTATCAATTGCTGATGAAAAAACAACTAATTCAGCATCTGCAATATTTTTTTCTTCATGTTTTGAATGAATGGTTATCCCAATTGATTTTAAATGTTCAATAATTTTAGATTGACTAGTATCTGTCCCCATAATTTTATGACCTCTTTGTACGAGCATTTTCGCTATTGCAGACATATGAATTCCACCTATGCCAATAAAAAATATATTTTTGGGTAAATTAAAACTTTTATTCATTAATTTCTCCAATTACTATCTTTGTAATATTTTCAACGGCATTCCCGTAAGATAATTTTGCAATATTGTTTGCTAGTTTTATTCTTTTGTCTTCTGAATCAAGTATATTTTTTATGATTTTCATTGCACTCTCATCAAGGTTTTCTAGTATAACAGCAGCATTATTTTTCTCTAAAAACTTTGCATTCAAATATTGATCTGAAAATAAGCCTGGATATAAAATAGCTGGTTGCCCTAGTGCAGTTAGCTCTCCAAAAATACTTGCACCTGCTCTTGATAAAATTAAATCTGAGTTTGCAATTAACTCTGCTATATTGTTAGCATATTTAATAATGCTATAGCGCGATTTCTCTTTATTTTCCATTTTTTCTCTTTTTTTATGTATATCTAGGTAATTATTTATTCCTGTTATATGAGTAATTTGATAATGCCTTGTCATTACTTTAATATTATTGAGAACAAATTGATTAATTTCTTCTGAGCCAAGTGAACCTCCCATAATTAATAAATTTGTTCGTTTTTCATTTTGTATTTTAAGACGAGCTTTATATGTGTCGAATGTATAAAACTCTTTTCGTGCAGGGTATCCCGTGACAGATGTTTTTTTTGCAGAGAGATATTCTAAAGTTTCAGAAACTGAACAGCAAATTTGATCTGCAAATTTTGATAGAAATCTTATTGACCAACCTGGTTTAATATCAGGGCAAAATACTATTAATGGTATACCAATAATTTTAGCCGCAAATCCAACAGGAGCACATGTATAGCCACCAGAAACTAACATTAGCGATGGTCGATTAGCTAATAAGTATGCTAATGATTTAAATAAAGTTATTTTAAAATTGATTAGTCCCCAAATTAATTTGATTATATTTTTTGTTCTAATTTGAGTTGGTGATATAGATTTGAATATATAATGATTTTCTTTTGCAACCTCATATTCAAGATTATTTTTTGAGCCAAAATATTGAATATCTAAGCGATTTTTTTCATGTAAATAATTCCCAATTACAACTAGTGGATAAATATGGCCAGCGGTGTGTCCACCTGACATAGCTATGCTTTTCTTTATCATTTTAACCTTCTTGATAAATTCAATTTATTATTTAGTTCCACAGGAGAAACATTAATTTTTTTTCTTGTTTTATTTTCAGGTTCTATTTTTTTATTTATTGAAAAAAGTATGCCTATGCTTGCTAAAGTTACAATTAACGAAGTGCCTCCAGTAGAAATCATTGGCAAAGGAATACCTGTAAGTGGAATTGTTCTACTAATACCACCTATATTAAGTAGTACTTGGAAAAAAAGCATAAAACTTATTCCTGTTGCAAGAATTGAGCCAAATTCATCAGATGATTTATTCGCAATCTTGAGACCTTGAACAAGAATTGTTACAAAAAGCATAATAATTAAAGCAACACCAACAAAGCCAAGTTCTTCTCCAATAACTGCAAGGATCCCATCTGAATGTGCAGCAGGTAAATAGAAGAATTTTTGCCTAGAAGTTCCTAGGCCTAGACCTGTCATGCCTCCAGATCCAAATGCAATTAATAATTGTAAAGTTTGATAACCAATGCCTCCAGGATCAGATTCTGCTGATAGAAATGACATTACTCTAGTTAAGCCATATCCCTTCACAACAATAAATAAAATTAAGCTAATTATTGAACTTAATGCTAAGGCTATTACATGCAGTAATTTTGCACCTGCTACAAAAAACATTACTCCTGCCACAGCTGTAATTAATAAAGTTGTTCCTAGATCTGGTTCTAGCATTATTAAAAAGCTGACTGTTGCAATAGTAATCACAAAACCAATTAAAGCATTTACAGAACCTATATCTTTTCCTGTTCTACTTGATAGCCAAGCTGCGATATAAATAATGATAGCAAGCTTACTTAATTCACTTGGCTGGAATGCAGGAATAAATGGTAAATTAACCCATCGTTTAGCACCATTAATTTCCATTGTTGTTTGAGGTAAAATTGCAAGAATTAATATAATGACTGCAAGCACCATGATAATTGGGCTCATTTTTGATAATCGCCTATAATCAATCAATGAAAGAATGCCCATTAAAAAGATTCCTATAATTAAATGAACAGCATGTCTTTTCAAAAAATAATATGAATCTTGATACTCTAAATAAGCAATAGCATATGAAGCAGAGTATATAGATACAATGCCAATAATCACAAGCAACAAGACAGCTGTGAGGAGTAGTTGGTCATAAGAAAACATTTTGTTATTTATTCTATTCATTTGATACTCCTTGCATTTCAAGAAGTTGATTAATATATGTTTTGAATTTTTCTCCTCTTTCAGCAAAATTATCAAACTCATCAAATGAAGCACAGCCTGGAGAAAGGAGCACAGATTCTCCTGCTTGTACTTCATTGAATGCTTTAGTAGTCGCATCTTTTAAATTTGTTGTTTGGATTATTTTAGAATTTATATTAGATATTTCTTGAAGTATTTTTTTTCTTGAGATGCCGAAAACTATTACTACTCTACACTTTTGATTAATTATTTTTTCTAATTTTTTAAAATCAAGATTCTTGTCTTGACCGCCTAATAACAGAATTATTGGGTCATCTATGGATTCAAGTCCAGTCATAGTTCTGTCGGGAGTTGTAGCCATAGAATCATTAATAAATTCAATGTCATTGACCTTACATATTGACTCTAGTCTATGTTCAACTCCTTTAAAATTCATAATGCCTAATTTGCAGTCTCTTGATTCAATCCCTAGCACACTGGTGATTGCAATAGCAGCCAAAGCATTACTAATATTATGGTTTCCTCTAATTTTCATTTCATTTTTATGGAGTATTGATTTTTCTTTTTTTGTAATTTTTGAGATTAAATATCCTTCTTTATTTAAATATACGCCAAATTCTAATTCTTTGTTCATTGAAAAATATACTGGTTTTGCTTTACTTTTATTTGCAATTTGTTTACTTTTAGAATCATCAAAATTGACTATAAAGTATTCATTGTTATTTTGGTTCATTGTAATTTTTTCTTTTAAAGCAATATATTCTTCCCATGAGAATTGATCTAAATGGTTAGGAGAGATGTTTGTTAAACAACTGATTTGTGGACTGCTTGTTAGTAATTGCAACTGTGTATGAGAAAGCTCCATTATAACTTTTGTATTATGCTTAATATTTTTTAGTAGCCCTAACATGCCTACTCCTATATTTCCTCCAATAACATAATCATGATTACTTTGTTCTAAAATAGATCGCACTAATGCAGTAGTAGTAGTTTTGCCAGAGGTTCCAGTTATTCCAATGATTGGGGCATTACATCTATTAAAAAATAGTGATGTCATTGATTCAATTTGAATATTATTTTTATTAATTATTTCTAATTGTGGGCTTTTAAGTGGGATGCCCTGAGAGACAAAAGCATATTTTACATCTTTTATAGAATCTTCAGGGACATTACCAAAATGCACCTCGATTTGTTTTTTGTCAAATTTTTGCAGAATATTTAGGATCTTATCGTTAGATTTTTGATCATATAATTTAATTTTAGCTCCTTCATCATATAAATAATGCAGAAGATCGATTCCTTCAATGCCTAATCCAAAGATTGCTACAGTTGTATTTTTAAATGTTCCAGGTAACATTTATCTCTCCATATCAAACTGTTGTTGCTAATGCAATACCAACAATAGCGCCTATCAAACCAATAAGCCAAAATCTAATTACTATTTGATTCTCACTCCATCCAACGATTTCAAAATGATGATGTAAAGGAGTCATTTTAAAAATCCTTTTACCGCTTGTAATTTTAAAATATAACACTTGTAAAACAGCTGATCCTGCTTCAAGTAAAAAGACAATGCCAATAATAGGTAAAAGAAGCCAATGCCCAGTCATTAAAGATACTATTGCTAGAGTAACGCCAATTGGCAATGCTCCAGTTTCTCCCATGAATACTTTTGCTGGATATGCGTTGTACCATAGAAATCCCAGTATTGCCCCAACCATTGTGAAAGAGAAAATTGCTAAATAAAATTGTTCTTGAACATATGCAATAATAGCAAAAGCAGCAAAAGCTATTGCAGCATTTCCAGCTAATAGCCCATCTAATCCGTCAGTTATTGCAACAGAAATAGTTGTTAGAAAAACGACTAACATGGCAATCGGCAAATAATAATAGTTTAAAGATATTTGCCCTAATATTGGCACATTAATGCTTTGTACTTCTAGCTGAAAATGAAGAATGATTGCAATGCTTAATGATAACATTATCAAGACAAACATTTTTATTTTCCAAGACAATCCATCATTTGCATTAGAAGTTGTCGTACGCAGATCATCTATAAAACCGATTATTAAACAAGAAAAAATGGCAAAAAATGGCAGTAGTATCGACAATCTATTTTCTAAATTGAATATGCCAGTAATAATTAATACTGTTAAAAGAATTTGCAGCCCGCCCATTGTTGGGGTACCAGTTTTACCGGAATGATTTTCTGCTATTTCATCAGATACTTTTTTTAAAATGTTATATTTTATTAGCATACTTATGATAGGTTTTCCTAATATCACAGATAACAAAAAAGCGATGCTTCCAATTGTTAATGCTTCTAGCATTTTTCTCTCCTATCCATAATAATTTATTATTTAATTTGTCTTACTATATCTTCCATTTTCAATGCTCTTGAGCCTTTAACTAAAATTGTTGCATTATTGAATTTTTGCTTATTTACATAATTTAAAAGCTGTTCTGTGTTTTCAAAATGAAACACTTTTTTAGTTGTATTTTTTTTACTTCCAATATAAATATCTTTTGCATCCCTACCTAAGCAGATTATTTCGTCCGCATTTTGAGCAGCTATTTCACCGATATTTTTGTGATTTTGCTTAGTCATTTTTCCTAATTCTCGCATATCACCAAGTATTGCAATTTTGTAATTGGTTGCTTTATCTAAAAGTTTTAGTGCCCCAATGACAGAAGATGGGCTTGAATTGTATGTATCATCAATGATTGTTATATTATTCTTTTTATTAATAACCTGAAGTCTATCTTCCAATAGAAATTTTTCTAAAGAGAGTTTAATTTTTTTTGGAGAAACTTGAAAGTAATTTCCAATTGCAATACTTGCAAGCAGGGATGGTAGTAAATGAATTCCAGGTTGTTTTATTTTCAATGTGCCAGTGAATTGATTTTTGATAAATAGATCAAATTTAAACCCTTTTAGGCCATTATCTATAATATTTTTTGCATGAATATCTGATTTTTTGTTCACACCAAAAGATATTATTTTTCTTTTTTCAGTATTTATCATTTTTCTTAATTTTTCATCATCATTGTTTAATATTGCTAATCCATTTGCAGGCAATGCATCAATTAATTCTTTTTTAGCTAAGAAGATATTTTTTATTGATCCAGCCCTTTCAAGATGGACGGCTTCTATATTTGTGATAATTCCATGATCCGGTTGTGCAATTTCTGCTAATTGAGCAATATCCCCTCGTTGATACATGCCCATTTCTAATATTAAAATTTCTGTTTTATTATTTATTTTTAACATAGTAAGAGGCAAGCCAATTTCATTATTGAAATTTTTTATCGGAGCGATTGTATTATATTCAGAACTTAGAATTTTTTCTGTAAATTGCTTAGTTGTTGTTTTGCCTACGCTACCAGTTATCCCAATCGTTACAATGTTCTTGTATTGCTCTTTCCAATTTTTTGCAATTTCTTGTAACGCTAAGATGCTATCTTGGACGTAAAAAATGCTTAATTGTTCTTCATTCAATGCTTTTTCAGTAATAATTCCGGTGGCACCATTTTTGATTGCTTCATTTATATAGCTATGACCATCCTCTTTTTCACCTTTTAAGGCAAGAAATATATTGCCCTTTTTAATTTCTTTAGAATTTATTTTAATTCCAGAAAAAACTTTTTCCTTGCCAGTCTCCTCTAGTATAAGTTTTTTTAATGAATTAATAATGAACTCTCTTTTAATTATATTTTTTTCATCTAACATTCTTTTGAACCATTTCTTCTGAAGGTGCTATTTCTAGATATTCCAGTATGTCCTTGGCAAGTGTTGAAAATGTAGGTGCAGCAATTTCACCACCCAAGTTTTTTTTGCCTTTTGGATAATCAATTTTAATAAGTATGGATATTTCTGGACTTTCATAAGGAACGTATCCTATAAAAGAAGCAATGGTATAATCCCAATCATATATAGCATTTACTGTGTTAATTGTTGTACCTGTTTTACCTGCTACATTAAAGCCATCAATTTTTGCTTGATGATATTTATTCTCATTAACGATTGCAAGCATCAGTTTTTGGATTTCTTTAGCGGTAGTTGTTTTAATGATTTGACCTAATTCAACAGGTTGAATAGATCTTACTTCATCTTCGTTAATGACCTCTTTGATTATGTATGGTCTCATTAATTTACCATCATTAATTAAGGAATTTATAGCTGTTAAAACTTGAATTGGAGTTGCTGCAATTCCTTGTCCATATGAATTAGTTGCAAGATCGATAGGGTACCAATCTTTAGATTTGTTTGTTCTTAACATTCCTTCTGCTTCACCTGATAAACCTAAAGTCGTTTTTGAACCGAAACCAAAATTATTTAGATAATTATAAAATCTTTCTGCTCCAATTTTTTGCGCTATCCAAACCGCACCTGTATTAAGCGAATGTATAAGATGATTTTTAACAGTTGTTTCACCGTAAGAATTTAAATCCCAATTTTGAATTCTTTGTGGTCCAATATCAACATACCCTTTATCAAAATATGTAGTTTCTGCATCGACTAAATTCAGATCTAAAGCAATAGCTGAAGTTAACAACTTCATAACAGAACCAGGTTCGTATATATCGCTAATAATTTTATTCCTGGAATTTTGGCTTAAATTATCATCAAAAATAATATTGTTTGTTAATTCAATTTCTGGATAATTAGCCATAGCTAAAATTGCTCCAGTTTTTGGATTCATAACAAGGATACTTCCACCTTCAGCTTCATATTTATTTATTGAATTTAAGAGGTGGTTTTGTGCATAGTTTTGAATATATTTGTCGATTGTTAGAACTATATCATTGCCAGGTGTCGGCTCTTCGATTGCTTCAAGGCCAAGCTTAATTTGTCTTCCTAATGGATCTTGTTCAGAAAATATATATCCTGGTTGACCTTCTAAAATTGAATTGAAATCGCTTTCAATTCCCCACAATCCACTTTGATCAAGACCAACATACCCAATTAATTGACCAGCAAGATTTTTTTCCGGATAAATTCTTTTAAATGAGTCTAATGTATAAATATGGTCAAAATTATTTTGATTAATAAGTTTTTTTTCTGAAAAAGGCATCTTTCTTTTTACAAGAATTTGTATATTTTTATTTATTGATTCATGAATGATATTTTGGCATTCAACTTTTATAATTTCGCACATTTGAATTATTTCTTCTGTGTTGGTGCTTTGATTGTATTTCGAACCATCAATATAAAGATCCCATGTTTGCAGGCTGGTAGCTAGCGGATAAAAATTTCTATCATAAATAGTGCCTCGATTTGCTAAAAGTTCTTGCATAGACGAATGCATGGAGTGAGCTTCTTGTTTATATTTATCATGATTAATAACCTGAATGATAAATAATCTATATAATAAAATACAAGTCAGCACAATCACAAAAGTAAAAAGTGTTTTATGTCTCCAAGTCAAACGACCTGTTTCGTTCGACAATTTTACCTCACTTCTACCCCGTTAAATCAAAATAATTTTAAAATTGCATCTTTAGTTTTGTTGATAAAACTAATAAAATCACTAAAAATATTTTTTGCTACGTCAACCTTTTGCTCTTGTTGCTGTTTATTAAGTGCTTCATCATAATATTTGTATTTTTCAGGTATAAAGGAAGTTTTTATTAATGATGACTCTGATGTGATAAATAAATTAGTATCTTTTTTTACCATACCTAATTCTTTTGCTCTGAGATGAATGCTATCGATATCAATCAGTGTTGCAATTTCAACTTCTATTTCAGCTATTTCTGCATTCAAATCATTATTTATTGCTTTAATAGTCTTTGTTTCATAACCAATCGTTGAAATTTTGTCAGTTGCTAAAACTTGAATCATGCCCATGATACAAATAAATATAGAAAGAAATATGTAAGGAGTCATATTAATTCTTTTATTAAGATTTTTTTCTAATCTAATTTTTTTATTTTTTGTTATTTTTTTTGTAAATATAGCTTCTGAAGTCTGATTTGCTATAACCATTAGCTTGCCTTCCTTGATTTAATTATTTCTGCAACGCGCATTTTTGCTGATCTAGATGAAGGATTTTTTCTAACTTCTGCTGCGGAAGGTTTGATTATTTTTTTAGTTATAATTTTAATTTTTGCTTGATGGTTGCAATTACATATAATTACCTTAGAGTCACATAAGCAATTGCTTGATTCTTTGCGAAAAAATTGTTTTACAATACGGTCTTCTATTGAATGAAATGAAATAACAACTATTCTTCCTCCAGGTTTTTTTAGTAAGTCGACTGATTTTGATAGTGCAATTTCTAACATATTTAATTCGTTATTTACTGCAATTCTAAAAGCTTGAAAAACTTTTGTAGCAGGATGGATTTTTTTATTGTTACGCCCTTTATAAACTTGAAGAACTAAATTAGATAAATCTTTCGTATTTTTAATTGGCCTTTTTGCAACGATCAGCCTGGCAATTGTTTTGCTGTATCTTTCTTCACCAAACTCACTTAAAATTTTAATTATTTCTGATTCTTTATAATGGTTTATTATTTCATCTGCAGTAATCTTTTGTTTTTGATCCATTCGCATGTCCAAAGGAGATTCATGTTGAAATGAAAAACCTCTTTTGGAGTCATTAAGTTGAATTTGAGATGTGCCTAAATCAAATAAAATGGCATTAATGTTTTTTAAATTGTTTTTTTGAATTATTTTGCTTATGTTACTGAAATCAACATTATGCAAAGAGATTGAGTCTTTATAATCTTTTAAATTTTCTTTAGCGATATTGACTGCATTGATATCCTTATCAATGCCAATTAGATTGACTGCATCATATTTATCTAAAATAGCTTTAGAATGACCACCTGCACCAATTGTTGCATCTAGAAAAGTATCTCCATTTTGCAAATTAATGTATTCTAAAACCTCTTGAATCATTACCGTTTTATGATGAAGCATTTTATTCATCAAGACTCTCCTGATTTTCTAATTCCTGCTCCCATA
>CEWO01020347.1_pt1 | contig 29221 bp, 19 predicted proteins | sample 361561 | NCBI WGS metagenome assembly CEWO01 (sample SAMEA2623627, study PRJEB7988) | marine metagenome | isolation source: saline water (ENVO:00002010), including
GGCAGAATACGAACACGCAGGAGTTGCTTGAGATGAGTATTGAAGACTCGAAAGACATTCTCATCGAAGTCGATGGAATGCGCAAGTGGTTCCCTATCAAGGCTGGAATGCTCTCGACCGTGAAGAGTCATGTCCGAGCCGTCGATGGCGTTGATTTGCGAATTCGTCGTGGTGAAACACTCGGTATAGTTGGCGAATCCGGATGTGGAAAAACGACTCTAGGAAGAGTCCTCCTCGGGTTGATTCCAATTACTTCGGGTTCGGTTAGGTACGAGGGCGAAGATATCCGTTCGATGAGTATGAGTGACCTTCGAAGGCGCATGCAGATCGTTTTCCAAGACCCCGGTGGTTCGATGAATCCACGTATGTCGGTCCGCTCTATTGTCGGCGAACCTCTGCAGGTCAACGGTATCGCTGATGGGGCCGAACTGACCCAAAGGGTCGCTGAATTACTCGATTCAGTGGGGCTGAAAAAGGACCACATGAATCGATTCCCCCACGAATTCTCGGGCGGTCAGAAGCAGAGAATAGCATTGGCTAGAGCCCTTTCGCTCGACCCCGAATTCATCCTATTGGACGAGCCGACCAGCGCGCTCGACGTCTCGGTTCAGGCACAAGTTCTGAACCTCTTGTCCGAGATTCAGAATAAGCACGGACTCACGTTTGTGTTCATCACCCACGCGCTAAACGTAGTCAATCACATCAGCGACCGAGTCGCTGTTATGTATCTCGGTAAGATTGTCGAAATCGCATCAACTCGCGACCTATTCGACAATCCCTCTCACCCTTACACCCATGCTCTCCTTTCGGCAATACCTGAACCCTCTCTCGAGGAATCTTCGAGAGAGAGGATTGTTTTGAGCGGCGATGTTCCAAGCCCCGCTAATCCTCCGTCTGGATGCCGATTCCACACACGCTGCCCGATAGCTGAGGCGGGACGCTGTGATACTGAGGAGCCACAATTACAAGATGTGGGCGAAGATCACAGAGTAGCTTGTCATTTCCCCCTTGGAAAGGGGCAGAGACTACCAGTCATCCATGAGGATGAGTCTGTGGACGAAGCACCGAAAGTGAACCTTCTGTGAGGGTAGGCCATGACCTCGAAGAGTCCTGAATCGACCGATGAAGAAGACGGACCACCTCGCATGTTGAGTCGAAGCGAAGAGTCCGAGGCCTCATTCTGGAGGTTGAAACGGTCCTCTGACGAATGGCGAGAAAATCGTGTAAAGAGAGTTCTGGCTCAGGAAGAAGAGAGCCTTTTCACGACTCTCGGGAGGATGAGTTTCCTTACTATCTGTATCCTCTTTGACGGAGTCTTCCTTTTACAAATTCCAGTAACACTGGGTAAGTCCTTCGAGGCATGGGTTGTTTACTTCATGTTACTTTACGGCCTAATCCGAATTCAGCACAAGCTGTACCAAAGATGGTTCTCCTTAGACATCAGTCAGATCCATTTTGAGAACCCGTAAGGGGAAAGCGCTCAGTTCCAATTCGTTCGAAGCGGCGGAATGAGGGTACTACTACACCTACAATAGTCGCAGCGACCATTATCGAGACTGCGATTAAGAAGGTCGCTTGCAAACCGATAGTTTCGATCATATATCCGCCAAATAGAGGTGCGAATGGAATGAATAGGAACGAACCAATCATGTCGATTGAATTTACTCGACCACGTAATCGCTGGTCGACACTATCGCCGATTGTAGTATTCCAGATTACCCCCAGAACTCCTCCCATCAGACCCTGGAATATTGCGATAATCATGATGGCACCGAACCAAGGCACGAAGACGTAGAGGATGTCCAACCAAGCCGCAATTCCCACAACGATATAGAAAATCAAACCACGCTTCTCCTTTGAAATCGGATTTGATCCAGCCCAGAGTGCGCCCAACGATGCACCGATAGGCATCATTGCACCCCAAACCCCGTAGTGAATCGCATTCCAATCGTTAACCTGTACAATGAATGGAATTCCTATGTCGACGATGGCTCCACCTATGTGGAAAACCATGAAGGCGATGATACCGATGAAAAGCCATGGTTGACTGATGACGAAAGCCATCGCCTCCCCCATCTCAGTTCGAAAGTCACCTTCATCTTCCTCATCTCTCTCAATCGGGACCTCCTTCATACCGAAGAGAATCCAAGCACTGATGAGGAAGGAGATTAGATCGAGGAGGAGTGCGACATGCATCGTCGAATATCGAATTACAACTCCGCCGATTAGGCCACCCACCGACCAAGCAGCAGTTCGCAAGGCATTGTGTAATCCGGTGGCCGAGGAAAGCATCTCCTCCTCGACAAGATCGGGAACTAAGGCCTGGATCGCCGGCATTGAGAAGGCCGAAGAAGCACCCATCATGAATGCCGCAAAAATCATCACATTGACGAGGTCAAATCCTGCCATGAGTAGGAGGATGAATAGTGCAGCTAAGACGGCTTGAACGATATCCATAGCCAACGCCACTGTTCGGCGAGGAATTCTGTCGACTAGCATCCCGCCGATCATTATCAATGGAAGATGGCCGAGGAAATACGCTGTCATTATCGCTCCGAAGGCCTTCGGACCGCCAAGCTCAGCAACCTTCCAACCTACCGATGTCATGAAGGCGGCCCGCCCCATCTTTGACGCGGTATCCCCCAATAGGAAAGCGCGAAGGTCGGGCACCTCCCAAGCCTCAGCTAAACCCACATTCTACGGCCGTTTGAGCGGCATTTCAACTTACTCGGATTAGAGTTGTGCTAGAGGTGTGGTGGAGAAGTCTGAGCGATTGACGAACCAATTGTCAATTATGATTAAACTAATCTTTCAAATGAACAGTAAATTAGATAATACCTGAACGAATGACGAATAAACATTGAAATTATAGATAATCCACACACTTTTCAGGCATTTCAGTGTGCATTTGCACCAATGATTATATCATTGGCGTTACGGTATGGTCGATATTGGAGTAAGCAACATGCTGGAGTCTACTACAGGGGACGCGGAATTAGCCGCATCAGGTGCATTGACGCTGGACAAATTCGGAGCTGAATCAGCACGAATTGGAAGGGAACTTGCAGACCAATATCATCGCTATCATATCGAGACGGAAGAGGTCGACGATATCGATCCGCTACCGCATAGATTCCTCGTCGAAGTCGGTAAATTCGGATTGGCCAAGTTCATCGTCTCAGAGTTATTCCATTACGGACTAAAACCAGATGTCATCCTTTCCCGACCTTGCACATATGGAGTATTTTCTGGCCCAGTTGGTGGCTTTTATCCACTGCCCAAATTATGCGTTGGTTGCCTTCGATGCACCGTTCAACATCCGGATTTCGTCAAGGTGTTGCCGAATCCTAAGAGAACTGCCCTCGGGGATTCTTACACCACCCACGGACATATTGCAGCGATTGATGAGGAATCGAAGAAGGGCTTGGTGCCTGTCCGTGGACAAGGTTACCGCGGCCGATTTGGCGGACCTGGGTTCGATGGTATGTTGACGGATATGTCTGAAATCGTCCGCCCGAGCAGAGATGGAATTCACGGCCGCGAACTCATCGGCACATCTGTCGATATCGGCACTAAGCCGATGCACCTTTCTTTCGATGAGAAAGGAAATTTGCAGGGTAAGACTCCGAACATGTTCACCATTCAGGTCCCCTTCGTATTCGATGTTCCACCTGGGGATTTGGGGACCGTCAAGTTGGCAAAGGTGCTCGATTCAACCAGTAAGAGAATCGATACGTTGGCCTGCATGAAGGCAGCAGACGTAATCGAGATGGGAATGGATTCCCCAAACATAGTTCCCGTGATTCCAAAGGAAACACCGGAGATGGTTGAGATGTTCTCAGCTGCACGACTCATCGAACTCGATGGCTGGGACAAGGATGCGCTGGACGCGGCTAGGTTGGCAACAGACGCTCTGATTGGAGTTCGCATTTCTTTCACAGATGGTTGGCAAGATCGTCTGATGAAGGCAGTCAACAATCGCGTAGATGTTGTTCACCTCAACGCAGACCTACACGGCCGCGGCTTCGACGACGGTCGATTCATCTCCGACTTACTCAAGGAAGCCCATATGCTCCTAATCGACAAGGGCTGCCGAGATATGGTGACTCTAATCGGTGCGGGCGGACTCGTCAGCGCCGACCACCTACCAAAGGCAATAATCAGCGGACTCGACGTAGTCGCACTCGACCTTCCAATCCTATTCGCACTACAAGGTCGCTCACACGGCTCTCTGGTCGACCGCGAGCAAGTTCGTGGAACTCTTCCAAAGAAGATGACACAGGAATGGGCCGAGCAGCGGCTCACCAATCTGTGCGCGTCATGGCGTGACCAGCTGCTCGAAATCCTCGGAGCGATGGGAATCCGTGAGGCTCGTCGACTCCGTGGAGAATTCGGCCGCTCAATGATAGTGAACCATCTCGAGGACGAAGCCTTCGAAGGGATCGAGGGATATGTTAGTGGAGGTGTTATCTGATGTCGATTATACAGGATTTCAAAGATGCATACAAGGGCAAGGTGCAATTCCCGAGCGAAGAATTGCTTACCAAAACGACTGGCCTGATGCAGGACGGAATGCGCGCTCGAGCGATGGGCGATTACATCCCTCCAGAGGCTCTTGGTGACGCACGCTGGACCGACGAGTTGATTCTCTCAACTTGGTATATGGCTGAAACCGGTGAAATTCCAGAGGGGCTCAATTACAAAACCGGAAAATCCGACGGTGGCTTCGACAGATTGGATTTCAAGTACTTGGCTGAAAGCGATTGGCTCGAGCACTCGGATTCGATTACAACCAAGCTCGCCCTCAACCGCCGCGGCGATGCCAAGAACAAGTTGACAATTGACATTCCATGGTATGGCGGCGGTATGTCATATGGCTCGGTTTCAGTCAATGTGATGATGTCGCGTGCTCGCAACGCGGTGCGCTGGAATTCATTCATGTCGACTGGTGAGGGTGGTTATCCCTCGCAATTGATGGAATGCAAGGAGAACGTCATCACTCAGGTTGCGACCGGTTATTTCGGCGTCGAGGAAGAGACGATTCAGGCGGCGCCGATTGTCGAATTCAAGTATGCACAAGGTGCGAAGCCAGGACTAGGGGGTCATTTGCTTGCAGCAAAGGCTGGCGAAGAGGTTGCGAAGTTGCGAGGAAGCGTTCCTTTCGTCAGCCTATTCAGCCCATTCCCATTTCATTCGACTTACTCGGTCGAGGACCATTCGAAGCATCTCGATTGGATTGAGACCGTCAATCCTACCGCTCTGCTTTCGGTCAAGGTGAGCACCCCTCACGATGTCGACATGGTCGCAGTCGGTTCATTCTACGCCGGTGCGCACATAATCCATCTCGATGGTTCCTATGGTGGCACCGGCGCAGCACCTGAAATCGCCAAGAAGAATATCGCCATGCCGATTGAATTGGCGATTCCGAAGGTGCACAAATTCCTCCAAGCCGAGGGTGTGCGTGACCGTGTCACGCTCATCGCCAGTGGCGGAGTCCGCACAGCCGATGATATTGCCAAGGCGATCGCACTCGGAGCCGATGGATGTGTACTCGGCACCACCGATCTTGTCGGTTTAGGGTGCACCCGCTGCTCAAATTGTGAGGGCGGACCATCCGGTCGCGGCTGTCCATGGGGCTTGACCACGACTGATGTCGAGTTGCAGGAATGGGTGCAGCCGGATTGGGCTGCCGAGCGCCTCAACAATCTCTACACAGCAATGCAGTATCGGCTGCGAGACATCCTGCGTCAACTCGGACTATCCGATGTCTCAGAATTACGCGGCCGCACAGATCTCCTTCGCTACATGGGTAAGGACGAGGCTGCTAGAGCGGCGGGTAAAGCTGCAGGAATCGGATTGGAGGAGATCGAATGATCGACCCGAACACCTTCATCGATGCGCGACGCGCAATGACTGCATCCCATCCCAAGTTCGAGCGGCGCGATGAAGACGCAGCCGAAGGCGGCTGTGGAGTGGTCGGCCTCGCCTGCGAAATACCAGTCGCTGGACGCCACCTATTCGACTCACTCGAACAGATGCGTAACCGAGGTAACGGCAAGGGCGGCGGAGTCGCGATGGTCGGCCTCGATCCAGATCAATTCGGTACCGACCGCACAACCCTCGATTCGACTTACCTCTACGCGGTCGCTTACCTCAACAACGAGGTGCGGTCGGGAGTTGAAGCACTCATCGAAGAAGCCTATGATCTCCATCATACGCACGAGATGGCCACTCTCCCAACTTGGCAACAAGACCTGCCAGCACTCGAAGTTCAACCTCCCTCTGTAGTCTGCTACTTCGTCACACCGAGGGCAGACAAAGTGGACGAATTCATCGAAAACCAACTATCAGTAGTTGTCGACGCGGCTGACCGAGCCGCGGTCGAAGAGGAATACACCTTCCACACCACTCATTCACTGAATGTCGAATTTTACGCTAAGGACGGGCGAACGGACGCGTTTGTTTTGAGCCATGGTCGGGATATTTTAATTTTGAAAATCGTTGGATATGCAGAGGATGTCATCCGCTACTATCAGCTTGACGATATGACTGCACATGTTTGGATAGGTCACCATCGCTACCCTACGCGCGGCAGAGTCACGCACCCTGGTGGGGCACACCCCTTCGGTCAGGGAATCGATTGCGCGCTTGTTCACAACGGAGATTTCTCGAATTATGTATCGGTGAAAGATTACCTCGGTCAGCGAGGGATGGAACCACTTTTCTTCACCGATACCGAGGTCGCTGCGCTGGCTTTCGATCTACATCGCCGAGTCTACGGGTATACGCTTGAACATGTGATTGAGAGCTTAGCACCGACCAGCGAACTCGACTTCATCATGCTTCCAAAGGAGAAGCAAGTGGTTTACGAGGCGATTCAGAAGACGCATATTCACGGATCTCCCGATGGTCCATGGTTCTTCATCATCGCACAATCCGATGGCCCTACTCATCGATTGCTTGGAATTACTGACACATCGATGCTGCGTCCGCAGGTTTTCGCTTACCAGCGCGGCGATGTTGGAATTGCATTCTGCGGTTCCGAGAAGCAGGTTATCGATGCAGTTCTCGAGTCGCTTGCCTCCGAAGACACTCGATTTTGGCGTCGCGCTGATGAATATTGGAATGCGCGCGGTGGGTCATATACTGATGGTGGCGCATTCATGTTCGATGTTACACCGAACGCTGACGGAAGCAAGACTTTGGAGATGCGTGACAAGTTCGGTGCAATTGTCAACACTACTCCAGAGGGCGATTACAAACTCATGCCAACTGGCGAGTATGCATTCACTCTCGATACGCCTCGGTCCACTTTCGATGGGCTGGTTGCAGGGCTGTCATCGATGGATTGGTCTGAGGCTCGAGCCTGTCTAGAATCGATCGAGAACGCATCTGGCGACAAGGGTCGAACTTGGGTTTGGGATACTCTGACTTTACTACTCGATCGCCGCTACGATTGCGGCAGCTTACGCGAATCGGTCTGGAAGGACCTCGTTGAGGCAGCCTTGATTCGCACGGTGGCATCTTCCTCAGTCAATCCGTGCGATGCATACACGGGACAGAAAACGCTTGGCCACAGGCCGGAACCAGCGAGCGCATCACAAGCGATTGTCGTCGACGCTCGCCCATATCCAATCGAAGGAGTTGAATCGCTAGCCCTAGAACTCGTGGCTCTCCACCGAATGGGCTGGAAGCGATTCGTCGTCATCAACTGCCAAGGTCACCGATTCATTGGAAACGGTTTCGGTCCGTCTACGAGCGATGTGAGAATCGACGTTTTGGGCGCGGCCGGAGATTATCTCGGAAGTGGTAATGATGGCATGACAATTCACATGCATGGTAATGGTCAAGACCAAATTGCTCAGATTCACAAGTCTGGCGAGTTGGTTATTCACGGTGATGTTGGTCAGTGCTACGGCTACGGATCGAAGGGTGGAGAGATGTTTGTTCTCGGTAATGCTGCGGGGCGTCCAATGATCAATTCCGTGGGTGGACCACGTTTGGTCATCAACGGCACTGCGCTGGATTACTTGGCTGAATCATTCATGGCCGGAGATCCGCTTGATGGAGGTGGCTTCGTCATCATCAACGGCCTGAAGTTTGGACTCGATGGAAGCATGAGTGCTCTCGAGACTCCGTATCCGGGTAGCAATCTGTTTTCATTGTCGAGTGGCGGAGCAATCTATGTTCGCGACCCGCACGATAGGCTGTCTTCTTCGCAATTGAACGGTGGTGAGTTCACCGAGCTGACCGAGGCCGATTGGGAGGTTATTGAGCCACTCTTACTGCGCAATGAGGAGCACTTCGACATTCCACTCGAGCGGTTGTTGACGGTTGGTGGAGAGCGCCAAAGCCCATACAATGTCTATCGCAAGATTTCCCCTGTGAAGTCGAAGACCTTGCACGCTGAGGCGGCCTGGGCCGGGCATCATGACGATTGATTGGTGCAGATTCAAGCGAATTTCTTGGCGAGGCGAACAACCTCGTCAGCACAACCCCAAGACAGGGTTACTCCCGCTCCACCATGTCCGTAATTGTGGATTACTGGGGTGCCGTTGGCGATTATTTCTGATTCTAGGCGCACCTCGCTACGCGAGGGGCGCAGACCGACGGCTTCTGCGATGATTTTGCTTCGGTCGAGTTCAGGCCAGACCGCTTCGCATTTGGAGAGAATCTCTTCGCGGTCGGCCTCACGAATTTCCAAATTCCAATCATCGACTTGCGCGGTGCCTCCAAGCACCGTGCAGTCGCGTCGCGCTATGGTGTAAGTCAGCGTCTCGGGCTGTTGGTCGAAGCGTCCGTAACCAGGATCTTGCTCGATGTAAATCACCTGTCCGCGAACAGGGTGAACTTCGGAGTCGTCGCACAATTCACGAGCCCCAATTCCGCTGCAATTTACTACGAGGGCGGCCTTAATCTCACTAAGGTCACCGACCTCCCCCTTCTCAACAATTCCACCAAGTTCGCGTGTACGTGCAATCAGCCATGGCATGTAAAACGGCATTTCAATAATCGGCGATTCAAATTCCCAACCGAAGACCCAAGGCTCCGGAATCTCGTCAGAGTCAAGCACACGGAAATGCGTGATATCCTTTCTCCAACCAGGCAAATCTACCCGCTCGCGCAGATATTCACGCCCTTTTCTCATGGTAATCCCTGCAGATAATTCTCCCTTGCCCAAACGCAACAATTCTGCATAGGTCTCGGCCCCCCACCGATCTGTTTTTTCCACCGGATGAGCAAGGAAAGGGTACCAAAGCGCGGCAGCACGATCTGAGACTAAATCAGGAGAGAACTCGCGTGCGATTATGCGGACTGAATGACCTGCCTCAAGCAAACGAATTGCGCAAGAAAGTCCCGACACGCCCGCGCCGACAACAACACAATCCACGCGCGAGCGTAGTCGAACAACCACTTCACCTCAACGGTGCTCTGGCTTCACTCCGCTACCCTAGAGTCTCCCTTCGAACAGATCACTTCAGAGATGTGGTCTTTGTCTAAGCGTGCAGAAGTGTCTTGAGGGAGTCGGTGATGTCGAATCGGGTCACGCACATGCCGAAGGTCAGGAAGCCGAAGAGTGGTTGGTATGTTCCACGCAAGAAAAAGCGTCGTGCTGGCCCTCGAGTCGCACCTAGTGAGAAGGGCCTGCCTCCCTGCCCAGCTTGCGGAGAATGGAGTATGCAGAAGGACAAAAATCGCGTCGAACTCTTCTGTGGGGCCTGTGGTGCTATCTTAGGAAATACCAGTTAAGACGTGCTGAACCCTATATGGGTCGGCTTTCACGGAGTATCGTCGCTGTGATGAGGAACCGCACCGGATGCCTTGGGCGTCGCGAGTGATGGGCGATCTGAGCGGCACTACGGTGATTCTGATGGCGCGGATTATCACAGACGCTTCCGGTCAACGATACCAACTCGATGAACCGGTCCCCTTGAGCCCTGCTCCTGAGAACATTCGATTGGCTACCGAGAGCAAGCCTTGGAAAAATTATTGGAGAATGCTCGGAACAGTGATGTTGGCTTTTCTTATTGTGCAATTTGGCTTGGCTTCCTTGATTGAGGGGGCACTCGCGGGAGATGCCATAATCTCAGTAATAGGTGCAATCTGCTCCCTCGCCCCAATTCCACTACTATTGATACTTCACAAACCCAAATTGGTTCATGTCAGGTTGGCGGTTCCCGATGCGAAGGGTAAGCAACACCACCCATTACCCGAGGGAGGTTCGCTGCGTACTGTCGCCCCTACTCGCTTCAAGAGATTCTTGACTCCGGATGATTCCGTGTTGGACTTGCCTCCTCATAGGCAAGTTTGGTTGGTATTCTCACTCACTGTTGCGACGAGTGCATTTGTGACTCTATTCGCTCTCAGCGAGTCGACTGAATGGCTGTTCATGTTGTTGTTCATTTTACTCGTAATCCCTCTATGGATAATGGGATTCTCAATTCCAGTTTTCGCTTGGTGGGCGACCTCGTCGAAATGGATTGGATTACCAACGAGGCGTCGAGATGCCGAAGCTTGGTTGATTGCAGGTATGGCTTCGGCATTCCCGGCTCTGGTGATTAATACCTGGATTTTCCCTGGAATTCTTCCTTCTTCTTTGTCCAGTGCCTCGACTGAGTTCCTCTTGTTGGTATTGAGCGCCCCGCTTGGTGAAGAATTGTGGAAATTGCTTGCAGTGCTCTTATTCCTGCCTTCGATTAAGAGCCCGCGCCACGGATTACAAATCGGTTTCACCGTGGGTTTGGGCTTCGCCCTCATCGAGAATATGTCGTATGTTCTAATGAGCACCTTTGGAGGCCCTATAGGTCTCGGTTTCACGACTCTAGTCCGCGGAATTGGTTCGATTCCCGGACATGCACTGTGGACTGGGATTAGTGGATTCGCAGTCGGTTGTTTGGTCGAGGACCACGATATAGACAAAAGAACCCGCTGGCTAATGCGGCGATTAACGGTCGATGTTGTTGACGCCGCTGAGAATCTAGGTATCGATGTTGATGGTGATGGAGATCATTCTGGATACGATCAACCTCGAGGGAGTTTTGAGGAGTTATTGTCTGAGGTTGATTCCTCTACCTCATCATGGATGCTAATCGATTCAAAGACAGGCGTAGCGCGTGACGCGGATGGTGTCGCCACGCCTCAAGATATTCTCACAGACCTCGTGACCTCGTCAGAGGCTGCTCGCTATCGCTCCGAGGATGGGATTCAGATTCTTCCTCCTCGCCATGTATTGCAGGCTTACGGGCTCGCAGTGTTTGGTCATGCGATATGGAATGGAACCTCATACCTGTCATTTTTGATTCCTGAATGGATTGGATTGGGTGAAATCGGTGTCCTCATCTGTATGCTTGGCTGGACTACGATCCTAATCGCATCCGTCCTTTGGTTAACCCACCGAGTACTGAGTACAGTGCGTCGTATGCCCATGTTGGTTTGATAGTCACAGGGAATCCTTCATCATCCGAAGGCGACGGAGAGGGTTGAGGATTATCATGGAACTCAGCTCCGACCAGATGGTCTCTATCGGTTTGGTCACCGGGATGATGCTCATTTCTGGTCTTCGAGGGATGCTTAATCGGAGTGGTTTGGTCGCTGCGGCGACGGTCGGATTTTCGGTTTCTTTGCTCGGCCATTGGACCTGGCTGACCATACTAATTCTCTTCCTCGTCGTTGGTTCTTTGGCGACGTTGTGGCGCTACGATGAGAAGGCAGCCTTGCGCTTAGCCGAGGATAACAAGGGGGTTAGAGGTTGGAGGAATGTGATGGCCAATGGCGGAGTTGCGTCGATTGTCGCCGTCGCTAATTATGCTCTTGACCAGCCTGATTGGGCTTACATGGCGGCGGCGGCTTCAATCTCCGTGGCTGCCGCAGATACGCTTGCTTCTGAGATTGGGAGCCTCGATCCAAGGACTCGCAGCATAATCAATCTCGAAGCCGTCCCGGCCGGAACTAACGGAGGAATGTCCGTGACGGGTTCGTTTGCAGCCCTTGCAGGAGGGCTGCTAATGGCATTCATGGCAGTCTCATTATCTTCTGTAGCAGAATCGACGATTCCTCTGGTGACCCTCTTCACAGTTGTGACGATAATCGGTTGGTTAGGATGTCAAGTCGATTCGATTCTGGGTGCTGTTTTCGAGAATAGGGGAATCATCGGTAAGCACACTGTGAACTTCCTGGCCACACTCTCTGGAGCCTTGATGGCAATCTTCGTCCATTCACGCTTCCTCTAAGAGGAAGCGAATTCTGAGCCCTCATGGAATCGTTTTCATCGAACACGAGTAAGCGCGGGGTTTGAATGCCGGTCTGTAGGGCGTTGAGTTGAGAGGGATAGCCATGCCGAGGCCGCGGATTCTGACAGTAGTAGTGATTTTGCTACTCATCGGGACTCTGGCGTCGAGTAGTACTTCTGCTCAAAGTGGAGAAGAATACGGCCCCGGTCTTGACCTTGAACTACCACAATCTCACAATATCTTCCTTCACGGAACCGAAGAGATTCCAGAGCTGCGGCGTGATTGGCCAATAGTCACTGGAATTCCTAGTGGTTCAGCGAGTTTCTCGAAAACGGTTGGCGCACCTCAGATACTGCTCGATGTTGAAGGAGCGCCGATTGAGGAGGCGTTTTCACTCAACGGAACAGTCACGGTCGATCTCTTTGCCTCCCTCGAAGCGAAATCACCGGTTTGTAGGCAGACAAATGTGATTCCTGGTTCTCCAGCCGGTGCGACAACGAGTTTCTTCGTTACCTTGCAGTGGGGTTCGTTCACTCTTTTGAATGGGGTTGCGACGAATCAGGTGACGATGGAGGAATCCTACACTCAGTCTCATCTTTTCCAAGTCGAGGTTCCTATCGAAGGCGTCAATCTTGGTCCAGGAGATGTGCTATCTCTGCAAGTTTCGGTTCAACACGACTGCGTACAACCTGGTTCGCTTTGGTGGGGGACGTATGATGCTAGGAGTGGAATCACCTTCACCGGTGACCTGATTGATCCACAAATGCAACAGGTCACCGATTCCAATAGAATCACAAGAATCGAATTCACTCCAATTTCACCATGGGGTCCAGACGACTTCTCAGATCAAGTCATCGAGGTTGTCGGTCCAATGGATGATTACGAATCGATGGTACATGGATTTGGTCAGGAGGATGAACGCCTCGAACACTTCGAGGCGCCGCATTCATTCAGGGTGGGGGAGGCTAATCGGACGGTTCTAACTTGGTCAACTTCGAATCCACTAGAGCCAGGATTGTACATGATTGATGCTTGTTTCACTCTCCAAGACCAGGACCCTGCAGAACCATGCGATGTTGTGGCGGTTCTGAAATTCGAGGTTGAGAAAGACCCCGAGGCTCTGCTAAGTGGCACTTGGGTTGCGGTAATGATACCACTAGGGGTCATTGCTTGGTTGGGTGCCTCTATGCGTGAGGCGATGCTACCGATGCCGGCCTATGCAGTAATTCTTGTTCTCGCTATCGCCAGCATCGGGCCAGCGGTTCATTTGCCAGATATCGATGCGAATGCCTCGCGTGCCGACGGCGCTGCTCCTTCCTTCGCTTTGCTTGAACACGGCGGCGATGGCTCGGTTTCACTCTCTGAATTGCTCTCAGAGTCCGACGCTGTGATCATCGGGATGTATGTGCCGGGGTCGGCCAATGCGATCCGTCAAGCCAATGACTTCCAGATGGCCGCAGCATTGATCGACAGCGATATCGCTTTTGTTCAAATCGCGACTGGAAAAGGAGTCAGAGCTGTCGATTTAGATTCTCATGCGGCGATTATCAATGGTTCCTGGCCACTACTGATGGACAAGTCGGATTCAAGCATAGGTCAGGCCTTTCCCAGCGGCGCCAGCGACGCTGTAATCATAATCGACGCCGCTGGCTTCGTTACAGATTGGGCTCCAGGAACCTATTCCAGTTCCGAGATTGCTGACGCGGTCGAGGATGCCAGCAAGGGTTCTGGACACAGTTTCCTCGACCCGTTGACTTTGCTTTGGGGCACCGCACTCCTCCCAATATTCATCCTAGCGATGCCCCGTGAAAGTCGCTATGAGGAGCCCGACGAAGTTCTGCTGCCCGGCTCAGGAGTTCTGCTAACTCTGCTCGGAGCCGGATTTGGATTTGCGATTTGGGCAGTACCGATTTCTCTCATGGCGGTTGCTGGACTTGGTTCAATTTGGATTTGGATTGAAGTTGGTCTTGCATCACTGCTTACCTATCACGGCGTCAGAACACTGACCAAAGGAAGAATACCAGAGATCGATTGGATTGCTGGAAAGCTGCATTCCCTACTTCCACAGGCTTACCGTGAATGGCGAAAACTATCTTCATTCAGTGATGATGTCCATCTAGGAATATGGCTTGCTTGGTTGATCTGGTTACGCACACCTGACATGGTCGCTCAGGGGGTTGGTTCGGTCGCCAGCACTGGTGGATTTGGGGTGATTTTGGCTTTGGCGATGTTGGTTGGACTAATCCTCGCCGCGGGCCTATCTATTGTGCTCGCGCGTGGCATAATCGGTATTACAGGCCCAATCCCTCGTACGCTGGGTAGTCTCAGCGTGGGCATCCGTCCGAGGGCTTGGGGTTTGGCCAGTGCCATGCTCGGGGGTTGGTTACTCGTGAGCTTGGTCGTTGGACCTTTGATAGGTTCTCTCTGAGTCTAATCATCGGCAAGTCGCTAAGTTCAATTTGATAGATTACTGACAAGGTCACATAGGGTTTCGACACTACTCAACCGTGAGCATCATAAGAGTGGGGCCACTCGTCGATTTACTCCCTTGGGGGTATAGTATAACCTGGTAGTACCGCGGGCTCCAGTTGCACGGGAATGACGACGAGTGGGTAATCTGATGGTTTTGATGACCAACTGGAGCACCGACCCGTCGCAAACCGAGAGCGTGCACCTGCCAGGTGCACGCTAGGCGGAAGATACCCGCTGATCTGGGTTCAAATCCCAGTGCCCCCACCAAATCTAGTCCAAACGAGAGTAATCTTTGATTTTGTGATTTTGTTTCAATCTCGCGTGTAGGTGGGATTGAAGGAGTACCGTTGTGGGCGTGGACTGATGAATAGCAGGTCGGTGGCAGTCGCGCTCGTGCTTCTGTTGATGTCGCCATTGGCGGGCAGCATCGCAGCGACAAGCGCTGAAGAGAGGTTGGAACCACTCGATGCTAAGGGCTTGCAGATGATCGAGGTGGGTCAGACTATCGAGGTTCCTAACCAAGCTCCAATCTGGTGGGACACCAGCCTCCAGTGGTGGGAATACACCACGCTCGATTCCGATCGAAACGGCATCCATGATTCCCTTCAGAGTGAGACTGGTCCGGTCAATGTAGGAGTCTCTTACGCGCGTGAGGTGACTCAAGCCGATCGCGACACCCTTGAGCAACTCGGCTACGAAATCAATCTCGAACTAACTCTCGTCGACGCAGTTCTTCTGGGAGATGTCGATGCTTCACAAGTCTGGCAACTTGCCCAAATCGAAGGAGTTGTCATGGTTGAGCGATATGGCTCATTGGTCTTTTTTGGCGATGTTCAGACTCCAGCGGTTAAGGCGAAAAACTCGACAGAATATCCGCTTGGTGCCTGGGACTTCGGAGTCACAGGCAAAGGCGTCAACATCGCCATGGTCGATACCGGCGTTGACAATGAACACCCTGGTTTAGACGGAAAATTCGTCGCTGGCTACGATGCTGTCTGTTTCATGCACTCGGACCCACAATGCGTCCTCGCAGGGGGTCGTCAAGACGACGGATCATTCGATCCAGACGACGGCAACCAACATGGCACTGCCTGCATGGGGATGGCTAGTGCTACTGGAATTGAAGCGGATGGTTCGCAGTCCGATTTCTACGGCTCCGCACCCGATGCTGGACTTGTAGACGTCCGAATCGGGACAGATGTCGGAGCCGGACCATTCGAGAATTACCTCCTCGAACAGGAATTCTACGAATCCGCCATGAACGGCCTCCAGTGGATTATCGACCATCGTGACGATGCCTGGGCGGGTGTAGACGAAGCTAGCTACGGCATCGATATCATCTCTCTTTCATGGGGAATAACCAGCCACGAGAATGGAGGTTCTGATGGCAACGACATGCACAGTAGGGTTCTCGATGAGGCAATGGAATTGGGTGTGGTGGTATCGAATGCTGCTGGCAATGATGGTGAAGATAACGATGGACTTTCGGGGATGAGCGCATCTTCGCTTTCGATTACTGTTGCAGCCACAGATGACCAGAACACGGTAAACCGCTCAGACGATACAATCGCAGGATACTCCTCACGTGGGCCACGCAAAGATAACGGCGATGGTAATCCAGTCAACGAACTGGTTCCTGAGATTAGCGCGCCCGGCTCAAATATCATTCAAGCCGAAGGATGTGTGAGTAGTGGTGGTTGCAATAATTTCCTCGGAGCCGATGCCTCCGACAATACCTACACGGGGCGTGGTAGTGGTACTTCCTACGCCACACCCGCGGTGAGCGGAGTGATTGCATTGGTCATCGAAGCCAATGAGAACCTCACTCCTCTCCAAATCAAAGAGATTCTCAAGCATACTTCCGAACTTCGTGGTGAGCCGAGTGCCCCGGAAGTCGATCCCTATTGGAATCGCGAGTTCGGTTATGGAATGGTCGATGCGCGCGCAGCAGTTGACCTCGCGATATTCCTGCGCGATTCGGATCAGTCTCCACTCATCGACCCAAGCCTACAGAGTCACAGTCTCAACCTGACCATTGGTGAAGCGATCAATATCACCGGCCACGCATGGGGCCAAGCAGGAAGCATAGATCGGGTCGAGTACCGCATCGATGGAGGTGAGTGGATGGAAGCGACCTATTCTGCTACTCCCAGTGAGATTGGCGCCCTAACTCCATTCCTTTGGCACGTTCTTCTGAATCCTGCAAAACTTGCATCAGGCGAACACACGGTAGAGGTTCATGCGGTCGCAGGAGCGATGCACTCACTTCCAGTCTTCTTCGAGGTAACAGGAAGTGGCTCTGAGGACTCAGCAATGGGTATCACGCCGATAGCAATTGGCGCGGTGGCTCTCGTTGGTCTCTTCTGGCTCTCTTCTCTCGTCCTCATCCGCTACCGTTCAGACGATGAGATAGAGGCGATGATCGATAATGTTCGTACCCGCGATGAAATCGATGAAGTGGTCGAGGCAGAACTTCTCGATTAGAAAATCCGGCGATTTTCCATAATCACAACTTCAGTGATTTTTGCCTAAGAAAAGACCTCTAGGTAGCGAATCCGAAGGATTCGAGGGTGTGCCTTCAAATGCTCATTCGGTCGTCCGTAGGTCGTGGTGCGGTTTTCGGAACGAGCGAACAGCATCCGTCCTACGGGAGTTAGGCGGATGTTCGACATGGCTGGCGATGACGCTGTGCAGTTCGGTTTAGGCGAGCCGGATTTCCAACCACCGGCCCTCGCCATCGAGGCTTTCTCTCAAGCGATGAAGGATGGCCGCAACAAGTACACTACCACAGCCGGCCTTCCTCCGCTGCGTCAAAAGATTGCAGAGACATGGCATAACAGAATCCCGACTCTCGATGAAAACAATGTCTGTATGACCATGAGCGGCACGAATGCGTTGCTCGATATTTTCCTCGCGCTCGTCGACCCCGGTGACGAGGTTCTACTGCCAGAGCCGTATTTCCCTCTCTATCCGACTGATGTGGTGATATGTGGAGGGAATCCTGTTCTCTATCCCTGTCTCTTCGACAATGGATTTGTTCCGACCATTGCAGACCTTGAATCTAGTCTAACTGAGAAAACGGTTGCAGTTCTGTACAATTTCCCAAGTAATCCAACTGGAGGAAATGTGACTCCTGAACAGCGCGATGAATTGATTGAGTTCGCACGCGCGAATGATTTGTGGGTTATCACCGACGAAGTCTACGATCGCATCGTATACGATTCCGAACATGTCTCATTCTTGGGTGCGGGCTATGACAAGGTCATCATGATCAATTCATTTTCCAAGACTTTCGCCATGACCGGCTGGAGGATTGGTTACATTCTCTCACCAGACCTCGAAGCGATGGGTCATATCACTAAGATGCAGTATTATGTTACAGCGTGTAGCAATGATGCGATGCAATACGCTGTGCTCGAGGCCTTGGAAAAAGCCTCGGACTATCCGGAGCAGATGCGTGATGAATTCAAGCAGCGACGGGATTTGATTTGTGCTCGATTGAACGCTATGCCAGGAGTATCTTGTCACGTTCCAACAGGAGCGTTCTACGTCTTTCCGAAGATCGATGTGCCAGGCATGAATAGTGAAGAGATTGCAATGGCTTTGCTTGAGGGAGGAGTCCTTTGTAGTCCGGGTTCCGCCTTTGGCGGGGCGGGGGAGGGTCACCTCAGATTCGCTTACACCATCGGTCGCGAAGATATCTCGCGCGGCATGGACCGCGTCGAGCAAGTTCTCGCTGAATTGCGTGGCGATTGAGGGGGTGGCAGTGTGTCAGGTGCAGCCACATTGGGTGCTTTCGTACTCGGATTAGCACTGTTCACCGTCGGTGCTCGGCGAATTGAAGCTAGAATCTCTGGAGTATTCCTCATCCTCGCCGCGGTCGGACTTTTCATGGTCGGGCCAAACCCATTCCTCTTCGGAATGTTTCTTGCGACCGGTTGGGCTGTATTGAATCACGGTGTCGAGCAGATATTTCCTGTAAGGTGATACTTCTCGATTTTCCATTTCTCAGTCATCAAAGAGACCGAATGGTAAATCGATCATTCGGGAGGATTCCTCTTCATCTTCCGAAGAAGAGTCGATCTCTTCCTCAGCTTCGGCACCAGTGGTGCGCCTCCAGGTGCCGAATTCTGCGAGAGGGTCCGAATCTTTTCCATCATCATCATCAACCTCAGGAGTTGCATCTTCTTCCAATAAATTTTGATTCAAATTCTCTATCTTTTCCTCAGGGTCGTGCATCCAATCTGGCATATCGTGCGCCCCTCCAAGGACAGAGATTGTAGTGAAGACCGCGACAGGAAGTACGGATATTGCGACGAGGAAATCAATTATCGCGACATCCGGAATTTGGTCGGCGGGCATTATCGATTTCAACAGCACCGCCTCCAATTGGACATTATGCCATACCGAATAGTCCACGTCAAGCCAATCGAGGGCGAGTTTGAGCATTATACGGGCTACGAACCAGAATATGATAATGGGGAGAATCCAGGAGAATTTTGAGATTCTAGATAGAATTTTGCGGAACCAAGCCGCGATTCCTATCAGGTGCCTTGAGTAAACTGGCTGTATTCTAAGGCAGAACCAGAGAGCGATGAAATATCCAACCATCCCCAATTCAAAGGCTTGCTCGGGCTCGACGAATCGCTCGGGAATCCCTTCCATTATCATGAGTGGAATAGCGATCAGAGCAACTTGGATTGGCACTGCTAGAATCTGTAGCCCTCCATGAATTGAAAGAAGGTCATATCGCCCCGTCTGGCTACTGACTAATCGCGCCATTTGGCCGTAAGGACTGCGTTGCAAATTGAGCCTTGCTCGATCAATCAATTCTGGTTGATTCACTCTTCTTCGCAGTCCAAGAACTGTCAGCCATCCTCCTCTGTCCGCAACACTGGCTGGGGAGTAAGCTCCGGCGATCAGAGCGAGAACCAAGGACAGCATACCGTATGATAGTCCAGCGATAATAATCCAATCTAAGGCACCCAGATCTATATCGAAGGAGAGTTGGTTTCCATCGTTGTTAATCGATAGCAGATAGGTCAGAGAGAAACCCACGATAGGGGCGACGGTGACTTGCCCGAGAACGATTGTAGCCAGTACGAAGCGCGGCAAGAGAGGGGTTCTCTGCCGCGACATTGCCTCGTGGCGACTACAAGCGAACATAAGCCCTTCATTGGAGGTGAACTGCACAGTGTCGGTTCTCGGGCGGTGATTGTGCCTGCCGGAGCCATTCATGTGGCCGCCCGTAGGGCGGCGCACGCAGTGACCGAACCTTCATACCCGAATCGATATCGCATGAACTCGTTGTCCATGCGTAGCCTGACTCCTCTCACGTTATTCGCCATTCTGATGGTGACGAGCCTCTCGCCCCTTGCGTTTGGCCCGGCACTAGACCACAACCCTGCGCGTGAGGTCGCACCTCGCGCCCTCATCGATTTCGAAGTGACAGCTATCGAGATTGGAAACGGTTCTCTCGACGCGAGGGAGTGGACCAATCCAGATGACAGTATTGTTGAATACGTTCTCCGAGATGAATTGATTCAAATTAATGTCACATTCACCCAGGCTGGAACTTCAGGTCAGCCGGCGAGTGCTAATGGAATCATGCAGATATGGCACCCTGTGGGATTCATGATTACACAGTGGCAAGTGAATATGACACTCTCTGGATTCCAATCCTACCGAGCAGAATTTTACTGGACTCCTAATTCCGCTCACAGCCAACTCGATGAGAATGGTTACCTCGTCGGCGGAATCATCCTCCGAGGTATCATCGATGGTGGCCTCGCAGACGATAATGAAGAGAATAATCAGCTAGACCGCGAGATGCCAGTCGCTGTATGGGACGACCCGATGGAGAACGGAATTTGCGGAGATGTCGATCAAGACAATACTGCAGATTGCCCGAACCAACTAAGCTACAACAACCCAACCTGGGTTGGAGCTGGATATGACTCAGACGGCTCTCTTTCAGACTACCCTGACGACTCCGGACATTGGAGGATGGACAATACATCGAGTGCCATCGGCGAGCGTCACTGGCGAGTCTCCCGACCGGGCGCTGATTACGCAAGCAACCGAATTGACCGTCTATGGTGGGGTTGGTTGTCACCTTTCGATTCCTGTGAGGACCCCGGACACGGTCTGGGTTATGGGACACTCGACCAGAGTGTGTCTGCTGTATACGCCAACAACTTCTGTCGTGCTCGCATCCGTGGATTTGAGTTCATCTCTTTGCAGATGGTAACGCACGCTTGGGGCAGTATGGGAACTGGTGATATGGTCCGAATGGAAGCCGATGCCGGTAACGAAGAATTCTACAATTACACTGCTCAAGAGCTATCCGAAACTTATGGTGACTGGACTCAACTGGTCTGGGATATGTCCGACGTCCATCCAACTGGTGACTACACACTGGCATTCAGATTCGATTCCGATTCTTCCTTTGCAACACAAGGAATCCACCTTGATGGATTCATCATGTTCGGCATAGAGCGTATTCCTGAATATACCCTTGATCTTGAATGCGACGATCCTCTTCCTAATGCATACATCGTCGTTCCAGCTGATCCACGACCACCCTCTCTCTCGTGTGCAGTGATAAATAACGGATATGTTGACATCACTCTCAGAGTTTACACCGAGGTATCGAACAAGTCATGGATGTGGGAGCAACCACTACGAATTGATTCCAACCACCCCTCAGATCACGACAATAGCGTTGTGACGAAGACGATCAAAGCCCTAGAGACGATGGATCTCTGGATCAATCTGACTATTCCCGATGGTGCGACTGTTCAGGAAGTCGATTGGTATGTTCACATCGGTGATGGTTTGACAAATTTCTCAAAGTGGGCCATCGACTTACCCGTCGATGTAACTGCATCATATTCGTCCTATCTGACGCAGAAAACATTGCAGAATCCTGCTCTGACTCTGTTACCTGGTGAAACCGGCGATGTTTTGATGTCTCTGAAGAATACCGGAAATCAAGTTGCTACGTGGAATCTTGGTGCAACTTTCGCAGACAATCGTTGGGGAGCATCAAACCTTGTTTGGACTAACGAGACCGGAGTCGAAATGACTAGTGTCGAGATGCAGATTGGTGATGAATTCGAACTCAATGCCCAACTCACAACTCCTGATCAAATCACTCCAGGTTCTTACGCGATTACCCTGCTCGCTAATGGGCGCGCTCCGGCTAATTTCCAGACGGAATGGACCGTCCATGTCGAGGTGCCGATAGATCACGACCTGAAGTTGGTGCCTGAGATTCGAGAGATGTTGGCACCAGCTGATGGCGCTCTGAGATGGATCGAAATTCAGATGGTCAACGATGGTAACTCTGAGGAGGCCTTTGATCTGTCGATTTCTGCTGATTGGAAACTGGGTCTCGAATTGAACGCTGAACAGACTCTCGGCATCGATCCGTTCGGTGGAGACTCGAGTATTCTGCTGATGTTCCCTATGCCTTACGGGATTGAGAATGAGACCTACCAAATATGGGTCAGAGCGACCAGTCAAATCGACCCTCAATACCAGCGCAGTGTCCAATTGTTGCTAACTGTTCCCGAAACCTATCTCATCGAGGTTCCAGACATGGATCTTACCGAAGAGGTTTATCGCGCAGGTGATGACTCTCGGACTTTGCGTTGGGAAGTCTGGAATCATGGAAACATGCCCGATCGGTTCCATATTGACTTCGAGACGAGCCATTCTGACATCTCTGTCAACGCGCAGGGATTAACCAATGGTAAGACCCCTTGGGTCGAGGCTGGATCATCTCTCAATCTGACAGTAAGTTACGCCTTCGCACATGGTGCGGATGGCGACCGCACAGTCACCTTGATTGCTACCAGTCAGGAGTCCGAGACAATAGGCCAGAGTGTATCATCTCAAGGTGAGGCTGAATTCAAGGTTGGAAAGGTCGGATGGATGCTAGTTTTGCCTCCAGCCGGAGGACAAACCGTTGTAATTGATGAGAAGGGAGAATATGTCCTCGAATTTACTGTTCAGAATCTGCATACTACATCTGAACAGTTGATGAGAGCGGATATCGATCGTACCACAGAGCCTGAACTCTTCTTCAATGTCTTCGATGTCCGTGTTGACAGTGAGGACCGAGATTTCGTCCTGACTCCACAATCGACCAAGGTTGTTACAATTCGTATCGATGTCAAGCAGGAACATCTCGACAATCTTGGCGAGAACACACTCACGTTCAATGTGATTCTTGCGGTAGATTCCGACATAGACAAGGTATCTGTCGGAACTCCAATTCAAATGGTGAAGACTATCCAAGTCACTGATGGACCCGATGTCGGATTTATCGCCAAGTTGGCAGCCAACATCGTCTTCGTCATCGCCGGATTGGTTGCGATGGTTGTCGTCGGCATAATCACATTACGAATCGTCAAGGAAGCACAAGCACCACTCGAGGAATACTCGAGTATCGAGGATTACACGTCGAGTTTCGTCAACCTTGGTGGGGATGGCGAAGTCCCGGCCGCACCTGAGTTGCCAGCAGCCGACGAGGTTGCTAATTCGATGTACGGAGGCTCAGCTGACATCTTTGAGAACCCTGCAGCAGAGATGCCACCACCACCTCTACCAGAGGATGAGCCAGCAGAAGCTCCCGCCCCAGAAATGCCCCCTCCTCCAATGCCCGAACCTGAGCCTATCCCTGAGCCTGAGCCCGTGGAGGAAGTGATTCCTGAGCCAGAGCCGGTGGAGGAAGTGATTCCTGAGCCAGAGCCGGTGGAGGAGCCGGCTGTTGAGCCTCAGTCTGTCCTACCTCCTGGTGTTCCACCGATTCCAGAAGAAGGCCTCCCTGATGGTTGGACAATGGAGCAGTGGGCCTTCTATGGCCAAAAATGGCTAGATCAACAGAAGGGCGATTGAGCTGGATTCGCAGTTTTGGTGGCACGAGTGCGCTCGCGCCTACGTGTGCGAGGCCTTATGACCCCCTCTCCGGTCGCCGGATTCCGGAGTGTGATTTCCGATGTACAACGGTCAACAGCCAATATTTATCCTCAAGGAAGGAACTACTCGAACCAGCGGTAAGACTGCTCAGAGCAATAATATCGCTGCTGCCAAGGCAGTTTCTGACGCGGTTCGCAGTACCCTTGGACCGAAAGGAATGGACAAGATGCTAGTCGATGCAATGGGCGATGTAGTCATCACTAACGATGGTGCTACAATCCTCAAGGAGATGGACATCGAGCACCCTGCTGCAAAGATGATTATCGAGATTGCCAAAACTCAGGAGCAGCACTGCTTCGACGGCACCACCAGTGCAGTCGTCATCGCAGGAGAATTACTCAAGCGCAGTGAGGACCTCGTTGAGCAGAACGTCCATCCAACTGTAATCTGCGAGGGCTTCAGGCTCGCTTCAGATAAGGCAGCAGAACTCATCGATTCTCATGCTCTCGACGTCAATGAGGAGCGACTTCACGAGGTCGCTGTGACGGCCCTTACAGGCAAGAGTGCGGGGGCAGTCAAGGAATTCCTCGCAGACATTTCAGTCCGTGCAGTCCTTGCAGTCGGCCAAGAAACCGATGACGGCGTTGTCGTCGACCTCGATGATATCAAAATTGAGAAGAAGCAGGGTGGGTCAATCAAGGACAGTTCCCTCGTCGACGGAATAATCCTCGACAAAGAGCGCGTCCACTCAGGAATGCCTCGCTCGATAGCTGACGCAAAGATTGCTCTCATCAACTCGGCTATCGAGGTCAAGAAGACCGAAGTCGACGCTAAGATTCAGATTACAGATCCAAATATGCTAGCACAGTTCCTCGACGAGGAGGAATCATTCCTCAAAGGACTCGTCGACACTATAATCGCCAGCGGAGCCAATGTTGTCATCTGCCAAAAGGGCATAGACGACCTGGCTCAGCACTACATGGCTAAGGCCGGGTTATTCGCTATCCGCCGCGCTAAGAAGAGTGACATGGAAGCGCTCTCAAAGGCGACTGGCGGCAGCATCGTCACCAATATCGATGACCTCAGCGGAGACGACCTCGGTCAAGCCGCAAAGGTCGATGAGCGTAAGATCGGAGATGCTGACATGGTCTTCATCACCGGCTGCCCGCAAGCCAAGAGCGTCAGCGTCTTGCTGCGCGGCGGGACCGAGCATGTGGTTGATGAGATCCGCCGCGCCTTCGACGACGCTGTTGGCGTCGTCGCAGTCGCCCACGAAGATGGAGCAGTTCTCACCGGCGGCGGCTCAGTTCTAGCAGCTATCAGCCGTGACTTGCGATCATATGCCGAAGGAATCGGTGGAAGAGAACAGATGGCGATTGAAGCCTTCGCAGGCGCTCTTGAAGTCATTCCTCGAACCCTCGCTGAGAACGCTGGCCTCGATCCGGTCAACACAATAATCGATCTCAGAAAGGCACATTCGGAAGGTCTCTCTACCCACGGAGTGAACGTCTATGATGGCGGAGTTGTAGACATGGTAGAGAGCAAAGTGTACGAGCCCAGCCGTGTTGTTGAACAGGCCGTGCAGAGCGCTTCGGAGACTGCAGTGATGATCCTCAGGATTGACGATGTTATCTCCAGCAAGGGCGGCGGCGGCATGGATGGCGCCGACTTCGATGGCTTCGATATGTGAGGTCGATTACGACCGTAGGTCGTATCACTGGTTTACATCAAGTTCAAGAATCGATTTCCAGTGGGGCAACTACCCGTCGGGGCTGAGTTGGAAAAATGGCCATCGTCAGTGTCTATATCGAGGAAGGTTGTATCACCTGCGATGCTTGTGAAGAGATTCTTCCAGAAGTCTTCCACGTTACCGATGATACCTGCTTCATCCATGCCGAAGTGAGGCTTGATGGTGGATACGATAGGAACGAAGGAAAGGCTGGGTTGAAGCCTGAGACTCTAGCTTCATTCGAAGATGATCTTCTCGACGCTGCTGATGGCTGTCCAGTCGATGTGATCATCATCGTCGAAAGTGGCGAAGCAGCCGCTGCTGAGCCTGAGGAGGCTGCTGCACCAGCCGTTGAGGCCGCTGCAGAACCGATGGTCTCCGAGCCTATCGAAGTGGCTGGCGATGATATCGACGAGTTGCTTAGTGTTGGCGACCGCAGCCTAGCTATTCTCTTTGGCTCACAATCCGGAAACTCCGAAGAACTCGCTGCGAAGTTAGCTAAGCAGGCTGCAGATTACGGCCTCGAAGGAACCGTCTATGACATGGACGGCTTCGATTTCAGTTCACTTTCGGGCATGAAGCGAGTCCTCATCGTCTGTTCAACTTGGGGAGAGGGCGAAATGCCCGACAATGCCGAGGATCTCTGGCAGATTTCAACCAAGTCTCTAGCCGGCAGTCTATCCGGAGTCCACTACTCGGTCTGCGCTCTCGGTGATACGAGCTACGAATTATTCTGTGAGTCTGGAAAGGAATGGGATGAGCAATTCGAGAAGCTCGGTGCTACAAGACTCGTAGACCGTGTGGATTGTGATGTCGATTACGATGCGCCAGCAGCCGCGTGGGCTCTCGAAGCACTGGCTGCTTTAGCCGCCGTCGATGGCGCCGGTGTCTATCACGAAGACATGGTCGAGGCGATCAAGGCTCACGCCGCTGGCGATGTTGGCGGAGCCGATGGAGAGGACGGATTCTCAGTACCTGTCCTCACAGCCGCTGCCGTTCAGGCAGAACTCAGTATCTTCCGCTATGACCCAGAGCAGGCATCGACTGGCTCCGACACTTGGGTCTGCGCGATGCCGGGCAACCTGAGTCTGCTTGAGGCTCTTCGAACCATCAAGAGCACACACGATGGCAGCCTGTCCTTCCGTGACGGGGCTGCCGATGACCCATCGACAGCAATCTGTGTCAACGGCCGATTAGTTCTCCCAGGCATGATTCGCCTCGATGCTGTGGCTCCGAATCGCGATGGAGTTCTCAGCCTTCGAGTGGATCCACTACCTGGCTTCGAAGTCATCCGTGACCTAGTCGTCGATCATTGGCCGATGGAGCGCCGACGCGAATCGACCGAACCATGGATGGTCGCCGCAACCAGAGAAGGAGCCACGACCATGCAAGGCCCCATCGGAGTCATGGATCCTAATGTTGCCTCGGCGTTGCACTCGATTACCGATTTCAGCAGCGCCGCTCTTCTCCAAGCATCATCCGACGCCGTTCCGCACGCGAACGGCTACCTCGGCCCCTCTGTCCTCGCTTCTGCTTGGGCCCGTCGCAACGATCCACGTTCATCTCATTCATCGGTTGCCAGCCTTGATTCGATTCTTGGAAGTCCGAACGGAATCAAGGCTGAGACCGATCTAGCCAGTATTCGCCGGCAGAATGGATCCGGTGTAGTCATCTCAGAGGCTTTGCTCGACGCAAGGACGCACGTTCTCGAACAGGACGCGTTCACAGGGCGTCACGGCAAGCATGTTTGGTGGTACGCTTGGACGCTGAAATCGAGTGGAAAAGTCAACGATACAGTCCTCTATCGACAAGTTCTCGGCCCTATCGGACTTATTGGAAACCTGACTTCTGGAGTCACTGCGCGGATGATGACAGGATTCACACGCACAGGTGGAGATATGTTCTACGATATGTTGGCGATGGTCGCCCCGCCCGCAGGATTTGGAAAGATGCCGCGGCAATTCAATTCATCAGTCGAGAATCATCATGAGGTCGTGGCGATTTTCAATGAGCTCGACGGGAGATTCTGAGGTGAGTAAATGCCTGTAAAATACGCTTACCACCCTGGAAACGTCGCCCACAGCAGCGCCCCCGAGGTTGCTGATACGATGGACTCCTTGGCTCGCGCCTTGGGTATCACTTTGGTTCCTTTACCTGGAGCCACCAGCTGCGGCGCTGGGATTGTAAGACAGGCTAACCGTCGCCTACAGTTGACTCTCAATGCACGCACTTTTGCTATGGCTGAGGCAAAGGGTCTGGACATCATGACTCCATGCGCGGCGACGGCCGGCAATTTGCATGAAGATCTGATGACTTTGAAGTCAGACCAAATTCTGCTGCAAGAAGTCAACGAGACTCTGCAGCGCACCTGTGGTCTGACGATGACAGGAGATGTTGCAGTTCATCACTTACTACACGCGGTTGTCGATGAGATTGGTCTGGACAAGTTGGCGGATAAGGTCCGCAACCCGATTGATTTCGTGGTTGCTGGGTATTACGGACCAAACATCCAGCAAGAAGGTGCTTGCGGCGGAGATGATGTGTATGATCCAAATTATCTGGAGCAGTTGATTTCGGCTCTTGGTGGAACCCCAGTTAACTGGGAAGCTCGAACTCAGAGTGTCGGTGTTCCTGGACTATTCAGTGAGGATTCGACTGTGATGAAGCAGGCTGCTGAGGCTCTGTCCGAGGCTAAGTCAGAGGGCGCTGAGTTGATTGTCAGCGCTTGCAATCTTTCTCATTATGTTCTTGATGTGTATCAAGGCAAGGCTGGCCGTAATGCCGGACTTGCTACTAATATCCCGGTGATTCATCTGTGCGAGATGCTTGCTTTCGCTCTTGGTACACACAATAACCGATTGGCTCTACTCCGAACTCGTATCGCTGTTATCGGTGACTGACTCTCTCAGCGATTACGAAGACGTTCGCCGGAGCGAAATGTTCGCCAGATTTCACGGACTTGGGTCTCCGTTATGCCTTCGACTTGACGCAGGTCGTCTTCGTCCGCCCAGACTAGACCTGCGATGGTCCCGAATCGGTTGAGCAGACGTATCGCGAGATCTTCATCGACGCTTGGGATGGCGACGAGTAGAGTGATTGCGCCTGTTCTCTCATCGTCTTCACTACCGCGGAGTTGGCGTGCAGCGGCAGCGGCTTGAGTCACCGGGTCTGTCCACAATTCTGGTCTGACTGCCTCTAATCTATCTCGCGCACGGGGAGTGAGCCCGTCGAGCATTGATTCTTCACGGCGCGATGCAACGGTGAGAAATCGGGCTGTTTCTGCCCCATCTTTGGTAGTGACCACAGGGATGCCGAAGTCGAGGGCGAGGGTGGTGAGTGCTCCCATCAGTGCGTGGGGGTGGACTCTGGGAGATTGAAACAGTCCTTCTCCCTCGATTAGTAGCAGACTTCTAGGCGCTGCTCCGACTAGTCTGCTCGCTTGTTCAAGGAGCCTACCGTCGATGAGTGAGTCGACGAAGTCTCTGACAGTTTTACGCTCTACTAGAATCCGCTCGCCGATACGGAAGTCTCCAGTCTCCAGGCGGTCGATTCGGACTTCAGCACCTAAGGCCTTCAATCGTGCCACTACGGCGCTGTTAAGTTCTCTATCATCGGCTGTAACCGTCGCTCCGGGGACGTCGGGCAGACTTTCTTCGAGGTCGATCAAATCCTGTGCGGCTGAGACCGGTCGCGCAGGTTCCTCAGACGGCTTTGGATCGCTCTTGTTTGGTGGATTAGGAGAACTTGATTCTGTTTCGCGTACATGAGGTGTTTTTACTTCCGCTGTTTTCTGCTTTTTCGGCTCCAAACTCTCGTGCTGTGCTGGAAAATTTTCGAGGCCAGTTTGCCCTCTCGGTCTGAATGT
>CEWO01049899.1_pt1 | contig 28993 bp, 23 predicted proteins | sample 361561 | NCBI WGS metagenome assembly CEWO01 (sample SAMEA2623627, study PRJEB7988) | marine metagenome | isolation source: saline water (ENVO:00002010), including
TGGGTTACTCGAGGCCCTGAGTGGACTTTAAGGTCCTTGGGCGGCTACCTTGAACTGAGAGATCAGGTGTTTATTGGTAAACCCAATGGGAGCAGCCGCAGAAAGAGGCGACCCAAGCCTTTGATCCAGCCACATTCAAGCACGAGGGCCACGCCTTGTGCGAATGCCATGCAGAAGGCTAATCTACCTTGAACTGTGCTGAATAGGTCGGGCACATGATTTTCATAGGCAGAAGCGGTAACAATTTGAGAAGGTCTGCGGTGCATACATCATAGTCTTTACGTGTCACGCCTTCCGGGGTGTGATGGATAATCCAATATGCATCGGGTTCTGCGGGAGGAAGTTTCACAGTCTCTCCATCGTAATTGACCCGCTTGCCGGGGTACACGAAGGCCTTAAAAGCGTACGTCGCCATGCAGCACTGGTTCAGGTTGGGGTGGTTTTTGCCACTCACAAACTTTTCGTGATGTTCAGGAAGTTTACTCCAATGTAATGTCGGATTCATGTGATGGATTGTGTGCAGTCCGTTGTTGAAAGTCAGAAAGTTGACGACGGTTCCCGTGAAATTTCTGCTCCCGTTTATGCCGTTGTCACTGTCTGCGTCACAGCCATCGTGCTGCAGCAAGTTCATGGTGACGATGGCCCATTGCGCAAAAAGATGTGGAACCCATACGAGAATCAAAAACTTGAAAGGGTCCATCATCAAGAGTGTCAATTGCGAGGCGGCAAGAACTAGCCATTCATTGACACAGATGCTGTAATAGCTGTGCCTGCAGTGTCTCTTAAGCAACAGGTATTGCACGTCTAGTTGAAAAACACTGGCAGAAACGGTGGGCTGGAACAAGAGTAAATTTAGCACATTATATCTGTAGCGAAGCTTCGAGGTGCGCATGGGATCCATGGCAGTCTGCGTGTACCGGTGATGCGAAAGATTGTGTCCTGGAATAAACGTGGAGACAGGGTGTCCATAACTACCAGAGAGTAAGTGTCTCCAAATCGTTTCATGCCACGGTGTCACAAAAGTGCGGCAATGCATGGAATTGTGCGTAATGCACGCCCCAGCAAAGCTGAAATAGCACAACACGGCAACGGTGCACAAGCAAGTGTGCGGCTGCAGCCAGGCCAGCCATGTCAGCACAAAGTACGAAAAAACCCACAAAACGGGCCTTGTATCAGACATGTCGCATAACATACGTGTTCAATAAATCCAAAATTTCTTTGAAACATATATACTCATGGGCAATTCACTCGTTACGCAAGTCATCTTTTGCTCTAAGGAGTTGCAATAGGGTTTGCATATTTTCGAAAATGATTTTTTTGTCATGCAATAGGTCCTTGTTTATCCTGAACTGGTGAGTGCTTACCTTGGATTTTTGACCTTCTGCTTGTTCTTTGAGAATTGTTTTTTTAATTGCTTTCTGTTTTTCCTTCAAGGTTTCAATGTCTGCATTCAGTGTTGACAGCCTTTCCCGTGCTTGTTCTTCGGTGATTTCTGGCAAGTCATCGGGTAAGGCTTTGATCTTCTGGTCAATTTGGACAAGTTTGAAGACTCTGTCAACCACGTTTTCCAATTCAATACCATCATCCAATGTCAGTTCTCTTGGCAGGTATGTTTGTAGAAATTCGTCATTTTGAATGTACTGGTACGCGACATTTGTGGACGGGTCTGACGCAGGTCCGAGGGCTTCTTGCAGACGAGTGCGCAAAGACTGCAAGTACGAGTCAAGGGTGACAGGTCGGATATCAGCGCTTTTCATGCTCAGAATATTGTGAGCTTGCGCGTCGTCTATGGCCGGACGGCTGTTTTCGATCGGCGTGATATCAGGTGTAGGGGCGTCCTCTATGGCCGGACTGCCGTTTTTGATCGGCGTAATATCAGGTGCTTGGACGTCCTCTATGGCCGGACTGCCGTTATCAATCATCGTGGGATCAGATGTTGTGGTGTTTCTGTCGCCATCTTCCAATGCATTTTGAGACGCATTAGCGCCTGATATCCGAACGGCTGTCGTTGCACACTCCGCCCCAATGCTAACAGCTGCCCTGAACAGAGCACCGCCACCTCCGATCCCCTCTATCAACAAGCTAGCCAAAACTTCATCAATCTTAAATGGCCGACCCCCGACAACGTACAAAAAGGCAATCAGTGCCACAAAAATAAGAGCCCCCAAATCTGTGTCCATGATAGTCAATTCGGTGCTGGCTTCTACCAACGTCTTTGACATCTTCAACGCTTGCTCAGTATTTAAAATATTTTGAAGAACAAACCAGGGAAACTGCTCTTGGATTGCCGCGGCTTGATAATCTTGTTCTTCATCGACACTGTTCTCCTGAAAAATATCGTTGACTCTGATGATTTCGTTAAATATAGAGAGCTCGCCGTATAAAAATTTCACAAGTAGCTCTAGGTTGTCTTTTGCTTGCAGGTCCGGATTCTCGGGCATGTGTTTGACGCTGTTGAAAAGTACCAGAATAGAAAACAACTTTTTGATGTTACCCCACTCCCTTTCTTTGAAATCTTGCAGTGACTGGTTGTGATCCTCCACGACTGCCACGTCACTGCTTTGACTGGGCTGAAAGAAAATACCGGGGTCTTGCACTTGCTTGAAAAAAATCCACATAGTTTTCAGCACCACAATGGTTTCCACGATCTCCTGCAGGACTTTATCATCGTGGTAAGGATTGACACTTGTTTGTTGGTGCAATCTGGAGAGGATATTTTGTATATCTTTGTGCATCTTGGCATTCTTGGCTTCCAGGTACTTGCTCATGGGATTGTTCTGGCTCTTCCACAGATAATATGACTGGTAAATCTTGCTGGCTGTACATGTCCACGTGTCGCAGTGCAGGGTCTTGGTTAATTCTAACCAGTACAGGCAATCGTCGTCGTCTACTTCAGCTTCAAAGTATTGCATCAACTCGTTATAGATCTCAGCTGGAACCTGCACAAAAAAGTTTTGATGAAGGCCTCTTTGTTCGTCAAAAATGGGAACGTAAATTTGGTCGGCATCGGTGTAAAGCTTTGTGCTTGCAGGCACAGACACGACGCGACCCGTGTTAAGGAGCTGTTGCATGGTATCTATGCGGTCTTGAATTATTTTCATGTCAAATTCCATTTCAGTGCTATGTTTCAATTCATGTCTGAGTCCAATGTTGTATTCATCCCGTATGCATCTGGTGCAATCGTTGTCCTGTCCAAAGTAGAGCTTGCCGTCCTTTTCGAGCATTTCGTAAATGACATTCGCTTCAGTTTTGAGTCCGGAATAAACCTGGAATTGGTCTGTGTATGATAGACTTGAAATGTCGTTGGAGGTGACTCGTGCTTGCAAAAACATGGTTGCAACGTCGTTGTAAACCAGCGATCCTGCGTTTATGTCATCACTGACCAACTTGATGTCGGGCAGATTCTTGAACGTGCATGTGTTCATAATGATCGTTGTAACATGTGCCGAATGTGAAACTCTTTTGGGGATACACCCAGGGCAAATTAACGTGAAGTCTTGTATAGTTTCCAGAAGCACCTTTTTGTTTATCCCTCCGCTGTCAAGTTGCTTTCTGAGATCTAATAGTGCCTTTTTCTTTTTGTCCTTATTCCAGTGTCTGAACTCAGCGAATTGCACAGATTTGCGCCTTGTTTGTTTCCGGACCTCGGCACCTGCAAACAACGCATACATTTGCTCATACCAATACGTTGGAGTCCATCCCACAACACTGTTCAAAACATAGGTATCCATGTTTGAGCTCAACACATGCACGGGGCATTTTTTTTCGCGCTCTTTGATGTTAGTTGCCATGACAGTTGAACTAGGCAAATAATATTTATATACATTTTTAATCAAAACCGACTGCTCAGAATATGGCGGAGCTCTATTTCGATGGCAGAAATGTCTAGTACATGTAACCAAGCGAGTAATGAAACTGGGCATGCATGGGCTCCCTGTATACGGGGAATAGGGGTTGCACGGGCTGCTGTGCATAGGCCGTTTCGTACGCCGGAGGCGGGTAGTACGCCGCGTGGCTTGCGTGTACCGATGCGGCGGGTGGCGATGACACGAATGCGGCAATGGCCTTTTTGAATTCTCCCAGAGATTTTGCTCTGGCTTGTGGGTCGAAAAAGAAACCCTGTAAAATACCCGTTGCTCTTCCGTCGAAATCGTACCCGCTTGCAAATAATCCTTGCATAGCGGTTTTGGGCCAGTTTTGCCCGTCGAACACGGCACCTATGAAGCAAATCAAATCTATCGTTGACGCGTAGTCTTGATTATCCACAAAGGTGTTTAACAAAACACCATTACTGTCTTGGCTTACATCCAAATAGGTTGTTTTGGGTACCTTGCTCTGCGCCAGATACCACTGCAAAAACTTGTGTATTTTTGCAAACGTTTTTTCTCCAGTGACGGAAGAAAACTTGCTGAGGACCTGTTTGTTGCTTATCTTGAGCGCCGGTGTATTTTTATCATCCTTCTTTCGGACGTATGTTATGCTGAGAAATACTGAAAGCAAATAGTACTTAACCAAGTTCAGAGAGCTTGATTCTGCTGTCTGCAAATATTCGTTCATGTGCGTATTCACGTTCTCAAAATTACCGTTATTTATCACTTCTTGCGCAAATTCTTCCAATTCAGTGATTTTTTCTTCGTTCTGCAGAGCGCCTTTGATCAATTCAGTTCCCCTGTCAATCAGGAGGTCTTCTGCACTTGCAACAATATCTCCGTCGGAAGCACTATCATGATCTGAAGGATCCTCAAGACCGACTAACGGATCTTCGGCAACGGAAGGCGGCTGTTCGCCATTACCTGTCGGAATTTCGGCAACGGCAGGCGGCTCGTCTTCCATGGGTGCGAACAGGTGGTTGACAATGTTTTGAACACCATCGGCAAGTGTTTTCAAATCGGCTTCTTCAAATCTCAACTGATATTTTTGCTTCAGGTCATCAAGCATTTTTCGTATTTCATCTGCTTCTGTTGCAGTCGACATGGACTGTCCAGTCTCTATCACATGCTGAATTGCTGATTCCACGGCTACTGTGATCGAATCTGTGATGCCGCTCTGAGATGCATTCCACGCTATCGCAGATGGCATTTGAACTTCCACGAGATTCCGAATTGCCTGAACAAGTCTTTGTATTTCGACTCCCGTAATCTGGTACCTTGTTGCATCATCGAGAACTGCTGCCTTAATTTTGCTTATTGTTTCCAATGCTTTTTCTGTTTGTGGAAGAGAACCCGGTTCAATACGCAGATTTTGCAGCAACTCTGTGAAAAGGGCCGTCGGAACTTGCGGCATTTCAGGGTGGGTCGAAGGCAAAAGCGGCGGCTCTGCAGGTCCTGCATCGACAACGCCTAGGGCAAGGAAGCCGTCTGCTATTGCCAGTGTGTCCGTGTCAGGTGGTTCCTCGGACGCATCGACAAACTCGGGGTCTGGGAGACTTTGAATCAAGTAGTAAATTGCATAATACAAATTTGAAACACCAGCATATGATACTTTGAAACTTTTGTCTACATCCAAATCATTCGCATCGTGCCACTGAATGAGTGCTTCATTGCATAGCGACTTGTCCACTGTTTGATCCGTTGTCACGGATGCAAGATTTGCAATGTTAACTATTTTCTCATTATCCAGCTCTGTCAGCGTCTGCGCGGCGAGACTATCTTCCGCCACTTTCAATGTTGCCCTGTATGTTTCAAGATCTGTGGTCATCTGAGCCATCAATGCGGCCTCTTTGGTGTTGTTCTTCCGGATTTCCTCCACAACGGCCGTTAATGCTGCTATGTTACCTGCGTTCGCGGGATCTTTGATGGCATCATCCAGGTGTTTCAGCACTTCTGCCATGGACACCGCACCACCCGACACAATCGACTTCTTCATGCTCTCTTTCATGCTTTCGTCAAATTTGAAATGCATGAAACTCCTGAATTTTTTTCTGATGCCATTCCGAGAAGAACGATATGTGTCAATGGCGTGAATCTTTGGATCTGCCATGTTAAATGTCTGTCCTATCGACGATTTCAACAAGCCAATGGTACACCTTTTGAAAAAGTGGCCTTGCAATATCAGTGTGCATGGTGGTCTGGAGGGAGCCGAAAATAAGTTCTCAAAATCTGGCCTGTCCTCGGGTCGAATCGGATTCATCGGAAGGTTGTAATAGTTTAACAAGAGGTTAACGCAGATCTGGGTAATTATGTCAAAGTGCTGAAGCCACTCCTTGTTTTGAAACACGGAAAGAACGAGGTCTGACACGGGCACTGCCTGTCCTACCTGAAATATTTTCAGATTTGGGTAAAAGTCAGTGTCCAGGTCAATGATTCCGGGTTTCTGGCATGTATTCTTGATGCGGTACAGCTGGAAATGACCCTGGAATTCTTTTGATGGTATGAGAATGTGTCTTAAAATCAAGCAGTCGTTGTCTTCCGCATTCATTCTGCCTGCAAAACCGATTGCCCGCAGCAGCCCTTCCCAATTCGGACACTTGGTTGGTGAAAACAGAACAAACCCCTTTGACCCCGTGTTGGCGGTTACTGAAGCCATTCTGACAAGTAGGTGGTTTTTTTTCGCCGTGGGTAGTTCTCTTGTACATATATATATTTCAATTTGGCTGCGCGATGTCGTTTGACTGCGCACGAAAATTCGGAAGCCTTGAAATGCTGTTTTTGGTGTATGATTTGAGAAAAAAATCACACAGCTGCCCGCCTCTGGCTGGTCTACGGGACGGCCGCCTATGTTGTAAACGCGAAATTCATTTTTCTATATAAACATGGCTTCGCGCGACAACATGGCACCTTTCATGCTTCATATCCTATTCACGCTAACTGGATGCAACACAAAACTGATTGACGACGAGGAATTCGTCAGACAGGTGTTGTTTGATGCGTGTGCGGTTGCAGAGGCGACCTGGCTCAAATCCTGTAGCCACCGATTCGAGCCGCAGGGGGTCACAGCAGTCGCCTTGCTGGCCGAGAGCCACCTTTCTGTGCACACCTGGCCTGAAAAAGGCACTGCCGTTTGCGACATTTTCACCTGCTCGGACTCGTCAAAGGCGAAATTAGCCATGACATTTATGCAGGACAAGTTTGAGGCCACGGGGCTGTCTTCTAAGGTGAATGTTGACCGGTCCATGGACGAGGGACTTCATGTCTCGGACTAATGTTTCATGGTTGGTTTTACCGATCAACGCGTGATCTCTCTCTGTCTCTCCGCCCAAGGACCTTAAAGTCCACTCAGGGCCTCGAGTAACCCATGTGGGTTATTGAGGCAACACCAGAGAAAAGTAAAGAACACCCAAATCTACGAATTTTACCATTTCACAAAAAATGGTAGGATGCAGGGTGGACTTTAAGGTACGCCGGCGGCTTGGTTAATGTATACTAGAAATTTATTGAAACAGAATCAAAGAGTTTGACCAAGCATCTGTGCTCAAGACCTACTGAAAGGAGATTCAAAGGTGCTGAATGCAAGATGCAGGCACCGAAGAATCGTGGTAATTGCATTTTGATTATCTTGAGTGTATGGTTGCTGTGCTTTCAATGCGGCAGTGGAGCCTTGCTTCAAAGAAACTCTGAATATGATTGTCCCGAGGCGTGTAATGCTCATAATTAAAATTATTGATGAAATGTGCCGCCGTGTCTGCTCTGAAATTTGTGTCTGTGGGTACAGCCGGTCAAACAAAAGTTCGATTCCTTTCCATTGCAGTATAGCGTGCACGTTCAATTCTTGCAGCTCGGCCTCGAAATGGCAGCCAGTGTCTGCAAAAACCTGCGTGGCAAAGTCTTGCACAAACCCATCCTGACGGATGTCCATCGCCTTTCCTGTTTTGCATTCGAAAACAAGCATGTGCATGGTCACCTCAAAATTCGAACTCATCCCCGTGATGGCGCATATTGTTTGCAAAGCGGCTTCGACCGATGACAGCAGACAGAACGCCTTGAATGTAACCTTGCGGCTCTTGCGTGTCGATTTGTATACGTTCACCTGCAGAAAATGTTCGTCAGCTTTGTTGGTCGGTGTAGATTTACAGAAACAACACAGTTCAACGCAGCAGATAAGACCTTTCCCAGCAAGGAAGGAAACGTGTACTCCACGCCACAACTTCCCTTCGGAACGCGAAATGACTCCACCTCCGCGTTTGTCAAAATTTTGCCTGTTATTTCTGACGTGTAGCAGGCGTTCACACACAGTGGTGGAGAGGGATTGATCTTGACGACGGACCTGCACTTGTCATTGTACACAAACATGACTCCTGTCGTCGAGTGCAATATGTGTATGTGCATGCGGACGAATCTGGTTTGCACGCCTTTATCGCACGCAATCCATGTCGTGGCTGCCGCCTCTGTTGCCGACTTCACCGCAAATAACACACCGCCCTCTCTTTCTGTCTTCCCCAAGACATTGCATTGGACGCTTTCTCCCGACGTGTTGATGGCGTAACCAAAGTCATCCCCGTCATAATGCAGAAATTGGCAGTCTGTCGTTCTGTACAACCTTCCGCGTTTGTACTCTATATCGACACTTTCGGCCTGGTGCATACTTGTCGCAAAAACCTTGACAAACGTAAAATGTGTTTGCATGTTTGGGCTTGTCTTGTCGCTTCCTGTTTGAAATGAAGTCACGCTCTGACTCGTTTGCAGCATATGCGAATTCAGATGTTGGCAGTGGGTTTGTATGTGGTGTTGCATTTCCCGTGTCACGCCCTTGGCATCCAAAGCGTGCCACCCGCTGTAGTTTGCATCAAACACTCGCAGCATGCTGCGGGCCTGGGTGTGACTATGCCTTGCTTTGTTTTAAAACAAGTTGCCAGAATTTGGTTTGAGTTGACTAAAAATTTTTAGTACCACACTAAAAAAACAAGACGAAAAACTTTGCATCGTACTTTTGATTTTTCGTCCAGGGGGTCTCGGGTGGCATATCAAAGTCACGTAGACTTGTTTTAAAACGAGCTGGGCAGCATGCTCTCGCGGTTTGCGGTGGTTGGGCTGTGCGCCGCTGTCTTAGCTACCACGTTCTCTTCTGTTCACTGTGCGGCCATCATAGAAGATCATTCCGCATCTCACGCGGCTGCCAACTTGTCTTTGTCGCTGGCGCAAGTGTTTGATGATGCCCTCCCCGACGAACTTTTGCGCATGGTCTTGGCTGAGTGTGCCGCATTTGAAACGTTTGAACGGCAAGAGAGGGCTAGGCGCGAAGCTGCCGGAGGAGCATACGTGCACGGCAAAGGAGGAACGTATTGGCGACCTCTTTTCAACAAGTACGGGGAATTTCTCCGCCCTCGTTTTGGAATCGAGGCAGCTATTCAACTCTTGTACACGTTTGACTTTGGAACGTCTTCACCTCATCCGCGGGTCCTGGGTGGGGAGTGGTGGGTGCAGAGGCGCACTCTGAAAGAAGACATTGGGTTTCATCATGACAAGGATGAAGCCATGGCTTCTCTGCAGCACACCATGAAATTCCCAGATGTGTCCACTGTCACGTATTTGACCGGTCTTGGAGCGCCGACGGTCATCTTCAATCAAACTACTCCTGACGGTAATGGGGCAATGCCGATCACGCCCCGTCGCGGGGTTATTTCATACCCAAAAGAGAATCGACACCTACGGTTCCAAGGAAATCTGCAGCACGGTGTACCGGCGTTTTTGAATCCAGATCATGTCGAATTACGTGGCGCTTCGTCCAAGAATGAACGCATCACATTTCTCGTCAACTGGTGGCATGAGCAACCAATGCCGCCGAATTGCATCAAGGTGTCCACCAAAACGGCAAAACGAATCGGCGTTTATAACAAAGAGGGCGTCTCCGAGCTGATGATGTCGAGTTCGTTCCAAGTACACCGCAATCAAGCGGTGCAGAAACGATCGTGGATTCTGCCACGGGACCCTGGCAACAGGGAAATGTTCGAGGTCACCGTACCTGGTGACGATGTCATCTGGTTCGAGCTTCCTCGTGCCCGCGACAAAGGCTACTGTTACGATGTGCAGTGGCGCGACACTGAGTCTGGGCATGGGGACGGGATCTACGCAAACATTTGTCGTCTCAAATTGCACGGGGGGCTCGTAAACTCTCTCTTCCGTGACATACGCCCAAAAGTTCTCGTCTTTACGCAGAATGAGGTGGACGAGTTGAAGTGGATGCGCCCTATTGCCACTGAATTCGAAAAGGTACTTCGTTTTGTCGTCGCGGACCCAGTCCAAACCCTCGACGCATTGAGGACGTTTGGTTTGCGCATTTCTGACTGTCCAACGGCAGCCATTCATGTTACACACCCGACCGAAGCAAAGTACTTGATGCCCTGGGTTTCTGGAAAGCGTTTGGAGCTGAATGCTCAAAACATGCAGCTGACGATACAAACATTCCTGGGCGGGAAGCTTTTTCCAATTGGAGGGAATGATGCTGATTAGATATTGTTTTGGGGCGTTTTTTCATGAGCTTCTGTTGGTTTTCAGTCAACACTCGGTTTTTTTTTTGTATATATAAACATTCGCTAGCAACAAGCTCACAGCTTCAGCAATGAATTGTGTGTCTGTCCTTGAAAGAATACGATGCATTCTCAGCGAAGAGAAAGACTTGATGCACCTGAAGGAATCTAGTGTTAAACGCTCTGGTGAAAGCGACGAAAACGAGGCCGGATCAAAGCGTCAGGACACGGGTGAATTAAAAGTCGAAGATTTATTGCAAAGAATTGCGCACTTGGAGGGCGAAAACAAAAGCATGTCGGACAAACTGGAGAAAATACGGAACGAGATACAATGCTCTGTTTGTTTCGAAACGTCGGACGAGGATGTTGTGTTGCAAAAGTGTGGGCACAATTTTTGCAAGCCTTGTTTTGTGAGATGGAATGGATCGGGACAAAGAAATTCCAACACATGCCCAACCTGCCGCACAGCCGTGGCTCAAAATTCCGTCTGTCAGCATCGTGCTTTTCGGAGGATCGCCGACTCATTGAGGACTGAGAAGGTTTACCCAGACGGCCGGCAGTACACGGGCGAGTTCAAAGACGGGAAGGCAAATGGTAAAGGCACGATGACTTGGACCAATCCATCATATGGAAAATCTCGGCGCTACGAGGGCGAGTTTCTGGATGACCTGCCACATGGACAAGGCAAAATGCGGATCCTTCACAACGTGCATCAAGGTCATGGCCTTCCGCTTCAAGAACGATCGGAAGTATATGAGGGAGAGTTTCGCCGGGGAAAATATCATGGACAGGGCAAATTAGTAATAGATGGACACGTTTGGGAGGGTCAGTTTTCAAACGATATGTCCAACGGCAAAACTACGCATACATGGCCTAATGGAAATTTCTGTGTTGGTAACTATGTGAATAGGCTTCTAAGAGGTGATGGGACGATGTTTTTTGCCAACGGTGACAAGTACGTCGGTGAGTTGTCTTATGATGGGAAGAAAAAAGGCCAAGGGACGCTTTTTTATGCCAACGGTACAAAGTATATTGGCGAGTTCGATTATGACAAGAAACATGGAAAAGGCCGGATGGAGTATCCAGATGGACACGTTGAAACAGCAAGCTGGTATGAAGACGAACCATGTGACGATGAGGTCTTTGAATTTTTTGAAAGGTCGCGAGAGCCGTAAGGGCCCAAGCTTTTGATCTAGCCACAACGTGCCCGACAATGGTAATTAGGTTGACTCTTGATATATTCTTTCGCTTTTCAATAAACAGATGCTCTAAAACAAACGGCAGCGTTGCGAATCCGCGTCAAAGTGAACACCCCTGTACTTGTAACACTGGCAGGTGCTGGGGTTGCAGAGGGGATCCAAATCACTGTCACATTCTTCCAAGCCAGCGACAATGTTATCGCCGCAAAATGTCTTGCACGTCGTGGTGTAATAGCCCGGCAAAAATTTGCAGTCCAGGGTGCAGCAGTTTGTTGTGTTTGATCGCCAGTCGCAGTCTTCAAAAAACTGTATGTCAATCACCCCATTGCCACAGGCTCTTTCTCGTTGCGACGACTGGGTTGAGAGCTCCCCGTCAGAAAGAATTGGGTTGCACATGGTGTCACTGGATCCACAGCACGGAGTCTGGACGCCGTTTTTGCACCCAGTTGTGCATGGCAGGCACTTTCCCGTCTGTGGATCTCGAAACTCTGTACCTGGGGCGCAGAATTCACAGAAAACGGAATACACATTTTCTTGATTCAAAACGCTTACAGTAGAGGCACAAGCAAGCAAGGAAGTCTGTGATTGTGGATTGTTCATGATGGGTGTAAAGCACATTGTATCTTTCTCGCGCTGTGTCTTTGCGTTGGTAAAGGCGTTGAGCTCAAACGACAACTCGTTCCTGTTGGTGTAGTCTTGGATCATACCCAGAATTTTAGAGCCATTGTTTGAAAGGGCAAACAAAGCCACAACATTTGACTCGGTGTAATCCACCTGCACAGGCAAAATGTGTTCTGCAATAAACTCGTTTGTCGTCGGCAGTGCGAGGTGGTGCGCATGCAAGAGGAAGAAGCGGGCCAGCATTTTGTACATGTTGTTTGCTGGGCTTGCGGCAGACGATCCCACAACACTGACATCTTTATCCTCGTCGTGCAGGCACGCCCTCGCGATCTGTTTCGCCATGTCTTTTATGTGGCGTTCGTCCGTGGATAGCGAGCGGAACAATGCACAGCCACCACTGCCAGACCTGATTGCCACCAAAAAGCAGAACGCATAGTCCATCAAAATGTCGCTCGCCTGGTTTTTGTGGCCAAGAAATGTGGCGACTTGAACAAACAAGGCATGGTATTTGTCCTGCATCAGGATCGTGGATGCGTATGTGAGAAACGATCCGTCGTGCGTCCATTTGCAGACATCGCCCTCTCCGACCTGCATAATGCCGATTTTGGAATCCAAGTTGTGTTTAACGTCCGTACAATCACTGGGATTGATTTCATACACAACTGCATTGTCGTGTTCGCGGAACGATAAGGGTGGATACCCTGTCGAGTCGGCGTATTCGAGAGAGAGTGGCAGGTATTTGCGGTGGCAGAAGAGTGGCGAGTGTGCAAACGGCGCCGCGTTTCCGGTTCCGATCGTTTCGCCGTTGTCGCATTTGATGCACCCGGTCGGTGTGTGAAGTGAGTGGAAAATGGAAAACATATTGTCAGGGCATGGGAATCGCTGCTGTGATGTGTGGTTGCCGGGACAGTAATAGCCCTGCTCGCAGGGCCGGCACCGCCTATCGCCTGCCAAATAAAAACCGGGTTTGCATGTGCAAGAGTCTTGTCCACTCTCGGGCGTTCCTGATGCCATTTTTCTGATGCTATTCTCCGGACAAGGAACGCAGTCGTCGCCGTTTTGATACGATGCCGGTGGACATGCGCAGATCCGTTTACCGTCATGCACGTACTCGATGTGATCGCTCTTTTGACAGTAACAATCGGATTCTCTTCCGATGCCCTGGCGTGAAGTCATGCCACGTGGACAAGACGTGAGTGAATCTTTAGAGCAAAATGATCCGCGTGGACAGGGCGAGCATTCCTGTTGTCGGTTCCGAAAAAAGCCGTCCGTGCACAAACATTTTCCGTTTTGCTCGTCTGGTATCTCGTTTTCTAGACATGTCGTTATGCGGCCGTTGTTGCACACGTTCCACTCATCATGGCATTTGACACAGGACTCTCCGACTGCGAGAAATCCATCGTCGCAGGAGCATTCTTGTTCTGAAGTGGCCCCCAGGCGAAACGTGGTTTTCTTGTTTTCGTCCTGTGCGCATGGCAGGCACCCTTGTTCTTCACCGACGATGTCCTTGTAGAAACCCTGGGGGCATTTCCGGCATTGGTTGGTGGTCGTATCCTTTTCGTGCCCAGCTGCACACACACACCGAGTGGAATGCACAGAATGCGTGTTCTTTGTCGTCTTTCCAGGATCGCATTTTACAGCCGTCCCATCCTGGCAGAAGAAACCAACTGGGCAGGGGAAGCAGGACTGCGTAGCCGGGCTCATGTGATAGCCCTGCAGGCAAATGCAGACATTGTCTGTTTCCAGGCTGATTCTCATCTTGTCTCCGCACACGGTCGCGACCCCTGCCACGCAGACAGAAAAGGGGTCGCACTCGATACAGCGCCCTGGGCTGTGGTACTTGTAACCGTCTGGGCATGCACAGCGAGCCGTGCTCTGATCTTTGTCTGTAATGTTGCAGATCACCGGAAGCTGCGATGCCTCGCACTTTTCTCGCGGCGAGCATCTGGTACAGGCAAACTCGAGCTGGTTTCGGAGAGCCTTGTAACCGTCATTACAGACGCATCCGTCGGCCCTGCCGTTTGGTGATGAGTTCTCGGGGCATTCGTGGCTTTTTGTTTTGACGACAACCCAGTGGCGCTTTGCCCCAAGCATACGTTCTGCCAGAAACCGCCCTGAGCCACTGCCCATGTGCCAGTCATGTGATGCGGTCTTTTTGTGATGGGACTCGGAAGATCGCGCCGCGATTTCTCGCGTGCAAGTGTGTAAGTCGAAACAAAAGAGTTCGGTTTCAGTGGGTGTCTTGTCCACAATGGATATCGTCACGTTTCTTTTCGTGGCACCGTCTCCACGAGCCACCTGTATATTTCTGGGCTTCCCTGTGGTTGTCAACTCCGTTTCTCCAAAACGACTCGTCTCATTACCAACATTCAAACAAATGTAAAACGAGTCCACCAGCTGTGTCAACAAGCTTTGCTGGAGTGTAGCCAGAATGGCAGGCTCCAGTTTTTGTATTAACGCGAGGGGCTCTGAAATGGTGATATTTCTGCCCCTGTGCTCAAGTGTGATGGCTAGGCTGACATACTCCTCGCCTTGGCCCATTTTCTCTTGGACTTTTTCAAAACCCCACGATCTGAATTTTTCTACGTAGTTGCTGTCGTCGTGGGAGATCCTTCCGTCGGGCCCAAACAGGTCGGGGAAAATGGGATAATATCGCACCATCATTTCCTTTCCGTCGAGGCGACTTATCTCCTGCAGTTTTTGCTTGGTGCCCAAAAGATAATAACTGATCTCCGCGTCATAGCACGAGTCAAATTTGGTTTTCAGGTCGTACACTGTTTGCGCAGTGGACGGGTCGCTTTGTAGGTCTATTTTATCAAATCCAGACCAGCGCAATACAGTAAAGGTTTTAGTCTCAATGTCGATGGTCTGTGTGTCTTCGGAGACCTGAATGACCTGCGTCGAAGGTTTCGTCGGCGTCTCAAAGCACGCGCTCTGTCCCGAAGACGATACGGTCACGTTGGGCACAAACGGCTGAGCTGAATAAAAGCGTGGCGACGCAGCAGTGAGATGAAGCCCATGGCAAGTGGCTTGAAACCACGCCGTCTGATTGTGCACGGTGCGGAAATTGCTTACAAACCTGGACTTGATCTCTATGTTAGCGTCATCGTCTGACCCCTGTATGTTTTCAATCAAAGCCTGATCAATGAAGGACGAGTTGGCAAAATATTGCTCGACAAAATCCCGTCTCTGCACCTCGACCTGCAAGAACGAAGCGGACTCTGCTATACGAAAAGTATGCAATGTTGCTGATTCTGTTTGCTCAAACAAACTGGACGCCGCGGAGCACGTTATGCCAGATGCCGTTGCCGACACCTTGATGGGTGCAAACAAGCTGACGTCGTATGGATATTGCGTTGAATGGCATAGCATGAAGACGTGAAGTTTCAGCACAAATGACGTGCCAGATGCCTCCGCAGCGCCGTGCAGCTGGTCGAGGGTGCAATTGAACATGTCCTGGTTCGAGACGATTTCGTTTACGTTGCACATCTCTTTCCTATGGAATGTCTCATCTTGGACTACAATTACCTCCATTCTGGACTCCTGATTATTCAGTCGCACAATGGCTCCAATTAGCCCCACGTCTGCGTCCGCGTTGGTCCACGCAAGGGCGTCGTGAAAGTCCACAGAAGATGCTGCCACTGACAGCGATAGGGACTCACTCAGCACCCGATTGTTCTGCAAAACACAAACAAATCCACGTGGACTATTGGGTGCGGCATCCCACGCGAAGCCGGTAAGGCAGCGGCATTGGTGTACAGAAGAGCTGTTTGCGTACAACGTGCTGGCATACGCAGGACAAGCATGCATTTGGTTTTCCAAGCAGAAAAACCCGACTTTGCAGACTTTGCAAATGCTAAGTCCTTGTGCCAGATATTCTCCCGGGGGGCACTTTGTGATATCGCAGTGGATGTCTTTACTGCTCTGGGCATTGGATGTCTTTCCCGACGGACATTTTTGCTTTTGGCTAGCCGTGCAAAAAAAACCTGCAGGGCATTGCTGGCATTGTTGTGCGCCTTGGCGGTAAAAGCCATCCATGCATGTGCAAACTCCATCGACTATCTCTTCAAACGCACCGCAGCGCTCTGCCTCGCTTTGCCTGGCTACAAACAGGTTGAAGGAGGAATCCTTTGTGAAAATTCTAAAGTGGTAGTCAGAAAAAGTGTTTGGTGCTAACACATAGCCCTTTTCGGCGATGCAGTATGGTTTTGTCGTGATCAGTGACGTGGATTGCGGTATCAGCGACACCTTGGTTGAGTGGTCTGGACAGCGGAACTTGCCGCTGTCTGTCCCGAGACAAATCCGGTCTTTTGAGCAAAGGATACAATCTCCATTTTTGGCAATACGGTATCCCGGCTTGCACACGCAAGCATGCTCTGGCGAGCTCAGGTCCGAGGAAGCCAGTACCCGTTTGTTTTTAGCCCCGTCACATTCAGCCAATTCGCACATGTCTGTGTCCAACGCAGGCGACAAGGCGGAGTCGAGGGTAGCCCTCCAGGATACGGTGTCTTTTTTTTCGCTTCTATTTGAGACGTAGTTTGGGGGGCAGAACGTTGAATCACCGATTGAGAACTTCTTTGTTGACGGGTCCATCAAATAATTGGCGTGTACATGTGCAATGATAAAGAACAGGCGTATTGCCGCGGCTAAAAGAAACGGCATCCGGTGACCAGTTTGACACATGACACTCAAAAATACACGGGAATGTTTATATACATGTGTGGGTTGTAGGGTAGTTTGTCGGCGTGCACAGAAGGGGTGCCATGAGTTTATTCGCAAAGTAGATGTGAGATGCAGTGTCACATCAGCACGCATTCACATCTTCTTCTGGCTGTGGGTTGCCGCCTACGTGGGCTGGTACTGGCACAGACAATTGGCGAAAACAATATGAAATTACACACGGGGCATTTTGCCATGTCACACGCCGCACACCTCGATGTCACCCAGCTGTGGAGACAAGACGCGTGAAATTTGTGCTTGCACGGGATCGTGGGTATTTCCTCTTCAGCCTCAATCTCGTCCAGGCATATGGCACACAGGAAATTGTTTCGGTCGTTATTCAGACCCGCCGACTCAAACGCGCACGCGGCCTTGAAATCCTCAAAGTCGTGTATTTGCAAAATTTCAGAAAATCGGAGCTTTCGCGACACAACCCCAGAGTCTACCCGAACGAGGGCGTGGAATGAGTCTTCCATAACAAGGGTCAGGGCTCCCGCCTCATCAAAGTATGTTTCAGTCCATATATAGAGAGATCGGGTATTTATTGAAAACCAAAGGGAGCAGCTGCAAAAAGAGCCGGCTCAATATTCAGTCCATATATACGAATTAGCGAGTGCAGAAGAAGGGCGTATCTCACGCTGTTTTATTAATTAGGCCACAAAGTTCAATCATCTGTCAACAGTCGCAGTGTTTTCGTTTTCTGCGATTCGGTTCGTACAAAGCAAACGCAAACCCCTCTTTTTGCTTGTTTGTCATCGCGTTGATGCACCGCTTCAACAAATTTTCGCCCTGTGATAACGCAATGTCAGATTTTAAAAGCGTGTCGCGATGGCAGCACCAACTCACCTCCGTGATGCTCTTTGGTTGAAGCTTGAAGCAATTCCACATGTGAACTTCCAGCGGCAGCAATTGGGCCATGATGTTGATCTTGGGGATATAGGTGATTTCATCAACAACGAGTCCGTTCTTCGTCATGTATATGAATGAGAGAATCAGGTTTTTCAAATTTTCATTCTTCGGGGTGATGGCGAATTGCTTTGGAAGAGTGATGGAGGTTAGGACCAAGCAGATGTGCGATATCAGAAATTCCCAGTAGTCAAACTCTGGCACGGAGGCTTGTGTGTTGCCCCGGTCAAAATGTGCGTATGTTTCCAGGCTTGATTCCAACGCCTCCATGATGCAAATAGCCCCATGGCTTGACCTATTGGATACCATTTCAGAGCACCGCATGGAAAAGGCATTCTGTACCTTTTTGCAGATTCTCATAGTTTCGCGTTTTCTGCTCTCCTCGGTGCCTTTTGAATACAAGAGATGTCTCAACATGTTTTCGGCGTGCGTGCGGATGATTTCAATCTTTTCCACGTTAGTCTTTTCCTGCGTTTTGCAGGTGACGGGCGTTCTGTCATGCGCCGATATCGAGCTGATTCTGTAATCCCGTGTTGAGATGCAGTCGGAGAAAAAAGAAGATGTCTTTGCCACCAGTCCAGTCAGCGTGCACACAAGACTGGAATCGTCTTGAACCTCCAAACAGCACGGGACGATATTTTTGCTGCTGTCGCATATATGCACGATGCCACAAAGCTGGCAAGCAACACAGTCCACCTCCAACTTCGTCCACTGGTGTTCATGAGAAGGATACGCAGGGGGGAAGAGAAATGTACTCTCGTTCTGTTTCCACCACTTTTGAACAAATGGCCGGTGGGCCATGGTAAATTGTCTTTGTGCAACCACCTTGACTTTGTCATGATTTTTAATATTTCACAGGCGGTGGGGGTCGGGTGTATATAAATTCACCTTTTTTATTACAATCAATGGATGCACACATACAAAAACAAACAAAACAGCTGATGTCGCAACACGTGTGTAGGTTGCATTTGCCCGATAAACTGGCTTCTTTGGCTTTGCGCCCACGCGTTGCGCGAAAAAAGACAAAGGCGGCATGCTCGGCGAAGAAGCCCTTACGCGGGGCTTAATTGCCGCCGAGGAGCGCAGCTTTTACCTGTTTCTCAAGAAAGAATGACCAAGCAGTCTATTGACCAGTGTCATTTGTATTGGCTGGAGCTTGGTTCAAAGCTAAGTTGGATGCACTGGACATGTAAGAAACCTACGTGCGCAACGAGAGCAACTGCATAAAGAGTCAGCACAAGTTCCATCCTGCCGTATCAGGGGCATACTGATGTGCCGATATTCATGGTCTGCTCATCGCAGCAGTTGTGCGAGTCCACTTGATTCTCACTTTTTCGTTCTTACACGATTGAAGAACGGCAAGGTTTTGGGCCGGGAGTTTGCAGGTGAACCAACAGGACGACTCAAAAACGAAGGCATCGTGACCCTTTTCAACTGCTTTTCAAATAAGCTTGCAGTGTTGCCTGATATTTTGTCGTGTGCTGTCTTGCTTGCATCGGTTACCGAGCAAGACGTCATAAGCGCGAATAACAGCACACAAAGTGCTCGTTTGAACTGCATACCTGTGGCATGTCACGTCCACTACTTATATACGTTTTGTTAGTGCATGGTCGCATGTCGGTTGCGTGTGTCTTTCTGGTTCTCTTCGATGACAAGACTCCAGATTTTTTCCTCCATCCGATTTCGCGGCAACTCGCGCGGCCCATATACCCATTTGAGCGGAACCGCATAAATGTTTCGGGGTGGAATCATCATGTTTGGATCTAGGGGGCTGTCTGGAATGACAATAGACAGCATACACGGCTTATGCATCGTCGCCGTTTCGCTGCTCAAACCGATGAAACTAGATCGGCGGTTGAGTGAGTTTTAAAATCAAACGGCGGTTAAAAATTGAATCGCGCGATTTCAAAACGCAATTAAAAATAACGCGCCGTTTCGAATTGTTGCGTGGTCTCCAGGCTGGTTCCAGGTATTCTCCAGCTTCTGTCCAGACTTCTTTGTTTTTTCGTACGCAGTACAAATTTGCTTTACTGCAAAAACAAAGAAAACGAATTTGAGTTCGTGTGTTGTGAAACGGTCTTGTTTTGAAACAAAGCAGTGCAGCAATGCAGCGGGAACCGTGCGTGCTTCGCAGTCTGCGCGACCTTTCGCAGGCGCACGACGCCGTGTCCACGAATCTCAGTTGTCTGTTTCCGCGAATGCCGCCTCTTGCGCGACAGATGTTTCTGGCGTCTGGGCTGCCAGAATCGCTGCTGGGGGTGCACTTTGACATGCTTGTGCCATTCGGAACGACGGACAGTGACTACTCGCGCAGCCAGTCCGTGATCTTTTCTAGGTCAGGTGTTGCTGCCGACGAGGTGGGCCAATTCCGGCACGTGTCTGTTGTCTTGCACATGCACAGAGATTCGGGGCTGTGCCCGCAAGCACACGAATCTGTGGAAACGGTTCCGTGCCTGACGTCCCCTCGATGCAACATTTGCAAAGCAGTGATGCCTGCAGACAGATCGCATGAGTGTTCATTTGTGTCATGCTGCAGAGTCATGTATGCGGGGTTGCAAAAGTGGCAGAAAGTCAACTCACTGGCGGCCTCTAAGATGCAGTTGGTATCCGATGATGCCCTTGCGCGCTTTTGCGCGGATGCCTTACTTGTTGACGGGTCCATGAGTCAGGAATCTGCAGAGCATCTGATGCAGTGCGAAATCACCGCCCGGAATGTTATCAAATCGTGCACGGGCGATTTTTACACTCCGTGTGCAGAGAGCTTCTGTTGTTTGGCGAGGGTCGACTACGACCTCTTCTGCCCGCACATTACGCAAGACAGAGTCGCCCCCGCTGCGCGCATTACATTTTCGGGCACCAAGGCTTGCGCCGCTACATTGTACACGTTCATATCCATGATTCAGAAGCTGTTTCCGAGGGCAAACGAGATCAATCTTTCGCCTCTATTTCTCAAGACACGCGCTGGGGGCTTGACCCTTTCACCTTTTTGTGCGCATCGAGTCGTCAAAGAAATATTCAACGCATTGATTGTCGGGGACCTACTTGACGTCTCTTTCGAATTGCAGCCAACGTTTATTTTTTTGCAGATGGTTTTCAAGGAGATGCTGTTCATGGACGGCCATTTCAACTTCTTTCCAATGGAGTGCCCCGCGCAATCTTTTGGAGGCTGTGGGGACTACATTCACTTGATTGATTCGCTTCGAAAGGGCGAAATCTGTGATTCGTTTTCTCTCACAAGGGCAAGGGACATGTATGTGGGGTGTAACTTGGCGTTCATTGCCTGTTCTTTCTTTTCGTGCATATCGCAGAGATGCCAAAGCGCGACCCTGGAAGCCCTCGCGACATGCGTTGCCTCGTTTTCATCGGCCAGCTGTCTGTCGTCAAATCAGCGTCCGCCGCCCGACGACCATGCGAGTATTCGTTCATTCCTTCACTTTATCAAGACTATTTTCTGTACGTTCGACACGGAATACCAGAAGGAAAGGAATCGTGCATTAATCTTGAACAGCGTCGACATGAAAATGTTGCAAGCCATTGACCTCATTCTGTGGAAGATTGGCAGTCTCTCTCGCACCACACAGGGAAACAAGAAATTGGCCACCAGCCATGTTCAAAGCATGACCCGCGACGAAAAGAGTCGCATGGAATGGACAAAGGAAAGAAGTCTGTTGAAGCAAATTTGTAAGGTTTCTGCTCCGCGTGAGGCGGATGTGGAGCAAAGTGGGGCGAGAGGCGAATGCGACTATGATGCCTTGTCAAAACGCCGCCACGAGCTGCGTCTCGAACGTGAAAGGCTCGAGGCGCGTCTTTTTTCGATGAAAAAACCTCGCATTCAGCCGCCGTAAAAATGTGTGGGCAGATATCAGTCATCCTTCACTGCAGTGGGTGGGGCATTTGGATTGGCTTGAGTCAGGAAGGGTTACGCGGAAGGCTAGACACCAAATGCTTTTTCCCTTGCTTTACGAACCCAATAAACATAATCATGTTTTATTGAACAACAGAGATGGTGTGGCATGCCTTTAGTCTTTGATAAATGCAGACGAATCATGGTCGAATCTGCATGATGATATCCTCTTCACCCTTCGTACGGCACCCCCCTCCTGCGTTGGCAGGCTATGCCTGGTGACGGCCTTTGGTTCTTGAACACCGTTTCGCAGCGAGATCCGGCGTGAATGTGTCCACATGGCAAGAGCGCGACCAACTACGCCATGCACACGCATAGGTTCCTGCGGTGGAACGCGAATGAGATGCTCTATGGTTCGAATGTCGACGCTCGGCACCGAAAATGGGCAGTCGGTGCTTGATGGCAACACCTCGACGACGATGCCACCACGGACACCATGTTCGAAAATTGCGCCCAGCGCCCTTGAAAGCTGGTCGTTGATTGGAAGTTCTGGTTTGCTGTCGACGTTGATCTCGTTGTAAATGTCGGTCCCGTCAGAGTGTATCACCACCTGATAGCTCCTGGCCACCATATTGAGCAGCGAAGCGTTGGCGGCCTCGACGAGTGTCGGGTTTGTTTTCGAAAGAACAAACCCTCTGGACTTCATCTCTGAGACCTCTCTGCCATTGAGAAATGAGAGTTTGCGTCGCACAAGATCCTTCCTGTTGGATGGGTTCATTTGACTGTGCATGAGTCTGACTTCGAGGACGTGGTCGGGCGAGGTAATCATGAAGATGGAGGGCGTGGGCATGTGATCGGGGTGGCGGCGTTTGGCAAACTCATTTGTTTTGGTTTGTTTTGGAATGCATTTTTTTTTCCACACGAGCAAGAATAGGTTTATTTACAGTTCGCGAGCACAAACGCAATCAAATCTGACGCGAAGCTCGTGCTGCACTATAAAAGCAGAAGAAACGCGCTGCCATCACATCACCCACGACACGCCATGAGTGGTCGTGGCAAAGGAGGCAAAGGGATGGGCAAAGGTGGAGCAAAGCGCCATCGCAAGGTCCTTCGCGATAACATCCAGGGCATTACCAAGCCCGCGATTCGTCGCCTTGCTCGCCGCGGCGGCGTCAAGCGCATTTCTGGCCTCATTTACGCAGAAACGCGCTCAGTCCTAAAGGCCTTTCTGGAGAACGTCATTCGCGACGCCGTAACATACACCGAATATGCTCGCCGCAAAACCGTCACTGCCATGGATGTAGTGTACGCTTTGAAGCGTCAAGGCAGGACGTTGTATGGGTTTGGGCATTAAAATCTAATATGTGTCGGTGCGCATCGCGGAGTTTGCACACGAGAAAAGACATATATATTTGAGCATAGTAAAGAGACAAATGCCTTTTGGTTTTCGCATTGATATTTCAAAGATCAAGTTGGAATGTGTATGTCTGTACATATTGGCATTTGCCTTCTTAGCGTTGGTGGCGTGGCTGGACATTGAGGAACGTGGGTGTGTGGTAAGGTCGTGAGAGATCAAATCACTTGAGTTTTTCATTGGCAAACAGAAACAAGAAAATGACAGCAGGTACTGCCCAAGAAAACGACGTGTAGGACAGGACTATCTGCCTTCCCACCTTGCTGATAGCCCAGGAAATTAACATGATCAAAGGTCCACGCCCCAAAGCATCTGCGATTGAAAAAATAGAGAATATGCTCGAGTGCACTGAGCTGGTGTTACTGTTCATCAAGACCGTCCGCACTGCAACAATGTTTAGACCGGAAAAAAATCCACAGACAATCATGCCCGCACTCATCCAGAGAGAAAAGTCACACGACCACACCATGAAAAGTGGAATGATAGGCAAAGTGTACCAGAGAGATATGCAGTAATATGTGACGGCGTCGTCCACGAAACATGGGATTCTGAGCCATGCAATTAGTTTGGATATCATTGTCTGTCCTAGGACAAGGCCGATCCCAAAACAGGTCACAATGAACAACGCCTGCAGCTTTGACGGCGCCTTGGCATCGACGTTTAGAAAATCGAGCAAAAACACGCCGATGGTCGCGATGGGAATGCCAGCAAAAACCGCCTGAACAAAGATCAAAATGTTTCTGTTTCGACCAAAGATTGCAGTCACAATAGCACCAGTGTTCAATTTTTCAGAACGCCCTTTTGCAGTGGAAGGCCTAACCTCTTCCTCACCGGGAACCATGAGCGCAAAAATCAGAATTGAGAGTGCCTGTATGATACCGACTAACAGAAAGGCTACCCGCCAACCAAAAGCGTCGCCTGCTGTCACGCTAATCAGAACTCCGACTCCCACGCCCACTCCCAGCGAGGCGTTGTATTTTCCCAAAACAGAGACACGCTCGTGCTCGCTGTACAGATCTGAGACTATGCTCATAAAAACATTGGAGGTCCCGCACGACACACCCGCGACACATCGGAAGAGAAGAAATTGCTCATAGTTTTGCGCTAAAAGCATGAAAAGGTTTCCGAGCACACCGAGAATGCCAAACGAGAGAATGGTTTTCTTCCTGTCAAATCGATCCCCGAGATTTCCTGTGATCAGCGAGAATGGCAGCGCGATCAAAAACAAAGAGAGCTGCAACCCCCCGCCCAGCTTCAAGTCCCGGTCTTGATCTGACAACCCAAAGTCTCTTGCAATCTCTGTTAAATGTGGGGACACGAGTAATGATTCCATAAACAAACATATCTGCATAAAGGATCCACTGTAAAAAATGACACTGCGGTTATTTCTGCCCCCGACGTACTCAATGACCCTGGTTGTCTTTGTGATGTACTTCTTTTCCTCTTCACTGACTTTTAGTTGAACATGGTTGCCCCAGTTCTTTTCCGGTAGAATTCCGTCTTCGTCCGTGTCCGCCATCATTTCGGTATCACTGTAAACGCCATCCATTCGTAGCCTGTTGGGATGCGGAATAACTTTGTTTTACAATCTATATATATTGCTGGCGATCTCGCGTATGAAAAAATGAGCGCTTGTGTGAGACAAGCAGACGTCCTGCACTTTACGCTTGTCATGCTGGAGAGATACGTTCGAAAACCTTTGGAAGGCACGGCGTTTGACAATTACGTATGCCTTCCGGCCAAGAATGCTTATCGGAGCATGAAAAAAGAAGACTAATTGATCTGCCCCTAGCTTTTCCGCACGGCCCTCAAGCCTGATTGTGGTTGGATCAAAGGCACGGGCTAACTCTTTCTGCAGCTGCTTTCATTTGTTTTACCAATAAACACCTGATCTCTCTCCCTTGATCTCCACCACATAGACCATTACCTATTTTCTCCGTTTCGCGCTTTGGTATTATAAAAATAGAGATGACCCAAAACCCTGTCTGCTTATGGCCGCTCATACCGAGATAAATAAGGACACGGAACTTGTTTCTTTGACAGAATCCACCTCGGAAATTGCAAGGAGGCATATGCAGGATGACAGCTCCCCGCTTTTCATTGTGGACCTGTCGGTGGTTTTGAAGCAACTGCTGTTGTGGGAGGAACATTTGCCGCGTGTAAGGCCTCTGTATGCAATGAAAGCAAACGACGACGAGAGGGTCTGCAGGCTTTTGATAGATCACGGAGTTGGGATGGAAGTTGCAAGCAAGCATGAATTGCAAAAGTGTGTCGAGTGGGGGGTGCCCAGGGAAAATATTCTGTTTGGGGCCCCAGTCAAAGAAAACAGCCATATAAAATATGCACAGATTCAGGGGATCACGCGATGCGTGGCAGATTCACTATCTGAACTGGAAAAAATATCACTGCTCTATCCCGAAGCAAGTGTGTACATGAGAATAGCAGTCAACGACAGCGAGGCCAGGTGCCGCTTCAGCTCTAAATTCGGCCTGTTTGAATCTGAATGGTGTCCATTCATTGAACGTGCGTGTGAACTTGGCATCAACTTGTGCGGCGTCTCTTTCCACGTCGGCTCTGGCGGTAGTGGGCCATTAGCTTTTTTTGATGCCATCGAGATGGCAAAGAAGGCCTTTGAATTGGCAAAGGACTATGGTTATCATTTCAAGCACCTTGACGTTGGCGGAGGCTTTGCAGGAAGCGACTCGGCAACGTTTGAGTTTTCGGTCGTCGCCAGCGCAATCAATGTTGCACTGAATGAGTTCTTTCCGGAAAGAGATTGCGTCAACGTGTACGCTGAACCAGGACGCTTCTTTGTCGCCAAAAGCCACACATACGCAGTCAGCGTCATCGGGAAGCGCGCAGTGCTACAGGAGCATCTGGTGGATTCAGACGCGATCGAACGACCAAGTTTGGAACGATTCAGTGAACACGACAGCGCGGACAGGGCTGAGGTTGCCTTGTGGATAAACGACGGACTTTATGGTTGTTTCAATTGCGCGGTATTCGATCATGCAACGATTATACCAGATTCGTTCATCATGAAAACTGCAGAGGGCAGAGTTCAAAAGACAAAGATATTTGGGCCAACATGCGACAGCATTGACGTCGTCGTACAATGCACCAACATGCCGCCAGTGGAAGTGAATGACAAAATTTTATTTGCTGACATGGGTGCATACACCAGAAGCGCTGCTAGTCGGTTCAACGGATACGGGTACTACAGGGTCCTGTACGTGAACCGAGAGTGATGCAGGTCTGCCCTGAAAAATCGGCGCCAGTTTTCTCTCCTTGTTGATTTCCACAAGGCTTTTCGAGCCACGGTCAGTTGCTCGGGGTGCCTTGTCTTCAGTAGGTTTCAGCATGAGGTTCAAAAGTCATTGAATCAAATATATACTAATGCTTAATCTTTCCATGATTCATGCATGGACGTCTTTACGCAGATGATACCGTGCTTGATTTCTTCCTTTCTGTCTGCATAGATGAGGACGAATTTTCAATCTTTGAGCTCTGTATACTACGCCATGCAGCCTCATACATTTCTTGATATTGACGTTCGACAACACCCAATCCATCGGGTTTCGCCTTCTTGTGGTGTATTGTAGCAATTATTACATTCCAGGCCTGGATATTTCGCAGCCAGGTATGATCCGTCGGGATCCAACCACTGCACACTGTTGCGTGTACAGGTCCAAAAAGCGGTCCCATAAAGTTCAACAAAGTGAGCTGGCATGGCGCGCAGACATTGTCTCATATCTCTGGGTAATTTTTGACCGGGTCGGATGCGACGACCATCCAGTAATATTTCAGTACACTCTGGGCATAAGTTGTACTTGCACCAGAATGTCGGGTCGTACACATCCGGCATTCGCCCTCCGCGCGTGCACGACGGTGAGCAATTTGAAGTGGTTTGAGCAGAAGAGTTGTGTTTGGCAATAAACTTTGTGTTTTACTTTTTTGAGGGAACGACATTTTGCTCGGGTTTGAAACGAAGATTTGATTATTTGTACTGCCACTTTTTGTACCTGGCAGGTGTCTCTTTGAAGTGGTTTGAGCAGAAGAGTTGTGTTTGGCAATAAACTTTGTGTTTTATTTTTTTGAGGGAACGACATTTTGCTTTGTTTTAAAACGAGTATTCGATTATTTGTACTGCGTTTCTTTTGTACCTGCCAAGTGTCTGTTTGAAGTGATTTGTGAGTGCGTCGAGCACATCGGCATGGTGCACGAGCAGAACGCGTCGAGGGCGTTCGTGCCACAACAGCAGGAGCAGGGGCGGCGGCTCGATGTTGACGATGGGGTGAAACGTCGACCTGACTGTGGGTGGCCCATGCACGACTTGAGAAATGGTGGTTGGTTTGGTGTATGGCCGGAATGCATCTGGTCCGAGATATGCGCCCCGCAGTGCGTTTCCATGTTACGTATGACTTCGAAGAAGATTCACCGCATGCTTTGCGACTTTCAGAGTGGGAACGGGAAGGGACTGAAGTCAGAGATGAAGATGCACCGAGGCATTGGTGCGCAGGGTTTCGCCAGCCTCATCAAGGTGTACTCATCATTCTCATGTGTGACGTCAATCATTTTAAAACATTCGCAGGTGGACTTTTATGCGGCAGACATACTTGCCAAGTCACTCTGCATGTGCTCATTTTTGAGGAGCATGGACGTGAGCAACAACCGATTGACTTTTCACGGGGCTCATTCCATCGTGCATGCCCTGCGCGCTCATTCCGGGTTGGAAGTACTTGACCTTTCAAACAACGATATTCAGTTTCTCGGTCGTATCTATGGCTTGAAACCTCATGGTGGTATCGTAGGTCAGCTACGAGAAATGACGAGCCTGAAGCAGCTGTCGCTGGCCGGAAACGGGTTGAGGACGGGATGTGGACAGTGCATCGAAGGACTTGCGCTCATGCCAAGCTTGCAGTCTCTTGACCTGTCCGACAATCCCCTCACAGCAGGACCTTTGAAAATTGCTGACATGCGTTGCATTCACAGCATTTGCACAATCATGTCACGGACGAAGTCAATCCATACGCTTAACCTCGACAAGATTCATCTCGGCAACGAAGGGTTTCGCGTCTTTTCGAGGCAGCTTCCCTCATTTTCTACTCTCACGTCCTTTAGTGTATGTGAAAATAACATTCAAGACAAGGGGTTGTCGGTATTCTGCGAACATATGGAGGGTAATACCTTATTACGGTCACTCGATCTATCGCAAAACTTTCAATCATTTGCCACCATGGACTTGATATGCCCTCTTTTAAAGTGTGTGCAAATTCAAAAGCTCTCACTGCGCGGTGCAAGGATGTGTGACTGTGATGGCCACGGCCTTTTTACAGATTTGCATGCTTTCAATCATCTTACGAGCCTGGATTTGGAGGACAACCTTTTGATGCAATCAGACTACATCATTTCCGGCATGCGTAATGCGACCAACATTCAATTTTTGAATCTCAGTCGCAATCTTATTTTGGTTAGCACCTCGGTGCAAAATCTGGAAGAGGCGTGGATGTTTGACCCAGTCAGCGGCCACAGAAACACCCGTCGTTTGCGAGATTTGTTATTGTAGTCTTTGCTCTTTTTCATGTGTTTTATATATAAATGATTCATGAACACGCATTGAATGCTCAAAAGGGGTACCGCGGACATGTCAGACGAGTTCAAGCCTGAGCCTAGGGTAAAATCAGCATGGGTCGCGGATTGCCCTTGCATCCCACCGGTCTCGCATTGCCCTTGCCCCCCACCGGTCGCGTATTGCACTTGCCCCCCACCGGTCGCGGATTGCCCCTGCCCCCCACCGGCCGCGGATTGCTCATGTCTACCACTGGATTAATCTTGTCGGTATGCCGCCGGCGTACCTTAAAGTCCACACTGCATCCTACCATTTTTTG